>ERZ761599.104-NODE-104-length-24148-cov-4.305773_pt1 | contig 24148 bp, 25 predicted proteins | sample MGYA00511878_ERZ761599 | MGnify/ENA primary metagenome ERZ761599 (study PRJEB28899, sample SAMN03785569) | bioreactor sludge metagenome | biome: EBPR Sludge; feature: EBPR Bioreactor; material: 0.22µm filtered reactor supernatant | place: Saint Lucia: Queensland...
GAATGCGTGACTCCTCGGCCACCGTCGAGACGTACTCGGCAAACTCCGCATCGTCCCCAAAGAGGTCGAAGCCATCATTCTCCGAAGCCTTGCGAACAACTTCACGACGTCCGACCTTTCGCCCGAAAGTTAGTCCCTCATCGTAAGTTCGGAGATTCTCTGCCCCGCGGAAAGCCGCAAGTTGTGCCTCAGGAGAAAGTCCGGAGGCCCCGATCCCGGCCGCAACTTCTTCGCCAATTTTTCCGCCGTCAACTAACTCAAACGCGCGCTTGTCGAGCCCCATAAGGCCCTCGAGATTTCGCCCCATGTTGCCGCGCAAGGAAATGCCCAGGCCCCGAAGATCGTCGCGCGTCTTTCCAAGTTCGATCATCACCTTGGCCGCGTCGAGCGCACTTCCCTTCTGATCACGAATGTTCTCGAGGGCGCCCTGAGCTCTTGCCCTTTCGATCGTCCAGCCATCAGCTTCGCGAAGGACACGGGCCGGGACCATCTTGGGAACGTTGACCTCACCCCCAGCAACTTGCGTTGTGGAGACAAATCGATTCGCTCGGTTGGCAAGTTCGCGGCGGTGATGGCCATTGACAACAAACTGCTCTCCGTCCTTGTTCTCCCAGACCGTCCAAACGCCGCCCTGATCCACGTCGTAGACATCCACGTCGCGCAGCAAGCTGGTGACTTTGTTCTCCGGATCAACAAGCCCCGACTTGTACTGCATTCTTGGATGGACCTTCACCCGATCGGGAGCCAGCCAACTGAGACCAGGGAACTCCGGAGCCTGGTCGCCTCTTTCACGCAGATTTGGTGGCGATTCTTTACCAACAGGTTCCGTGACATCTGCCGGCGACTTGTCTCGGATGAAGCCGGTATCCGTTACATCACTCTTGTCAGCCAAGTGCCCAAACTGCTTCTCGCGCCACGCCACGTATTGCTGCCGCTCAATGTTCGGAGCGATCTTCCCGGCCGCCTCGAGCACCCGCCCCTTAGACAACGAATCCCGCAGCGAGGTCAGTCCACCGGCGATTGATCCACCCTCGTAACCCATCTGCCGAAGCCCGTCACGCGCCGTCTGCACTGCGATCTTCGCATTCTCCGGAGAAACCTCGAGTTTCTTGACCAGCGCCCGCTCAATTGCCGGGTTGTCGATCTTCATCACCTTCCCATGAAGAACGCCGACCGCCAGCATCGAAAGGTTCAAGGCTCCCAGAACGGTTCGTGGATCGTTCGAAGCGACAAGCCCCTTCACGAACTCCTTGGTCACCTGTGGACCCTGAACCGCGGTGTTGCCGGCGACACCCGCCACGTCGCCAACGAACAGCGAAGGACCGAGCCCCGGAGCGAAATACCAAGGGAACATGAGGGCCTCGCGCGAAGTTGCATCCAACTTCCGAAGCGGAATGCCGTGCATCTCGTAAAGGCTCTCAATCCCCGATCGCATTGCTCCGCTTGGAATCTGCAAGAGATCCAAATTCCCGGCGATCGCCGCACGTCTCAAAACCTGACGGGGTTCGTCAGAGAACCGCTCAATCTCCCGTCGAGCTGCTTCGCTCGCTAACCGACCCTCAACCGTCTGGAACCGGCCGTACCCGGTGTACGCATCCTGTTCCTCCTGTTCTTGGCTTGGTGGGCTGAAAGCAAACGACGTTTGGCCAGTCCTGCGACTGACCATCTGCTTGGCTCTCTCAATCGGTATCTCGCCGATCGCCTTGCCGCTACGATTCCGAACCGGGACCTGGGAGAAGTTCCGATCGAGCGACTCCTGCAGGTCACTCTCCTCGAAGTAGGTGCCGGCATTCTGGTCAAGCGAGTGAACAACGCGCCGACCACGCTTCGGATCAACTGCTCCCTTATAGGCACGGGCAAACTCCTGGGTCTCCTCGGTGATAGGATCACCCAGCCGCATGGCGGGAGCCGCGTCAAGCGAATCAAGCCCACCACCAAGCGACATGCCACGCGCCTGGCGCACAGCCGACGCCTCTTTGCGGGATGACGGGTTTTTGTAGCCCAACTTCTGGTCGAGCTCGTCAAGCGAACTACTGCCGCCGCGGTAACCCAACTTTCGATCGAGGGCGCTAAGGTCCATCAGCCTACGGATTCACCCCATACTTGTCCTTGAACCACTTCCGGTACTCAGCCTGCTTTGCAGGGTTCCCTTTGAAAGTTCGAATCCGCTCGAGGACCGCCTTCCGGTCACTGTCCATCTGAGCGTTTGGCGCACCGTCCTCAAACCCCGGCATCTTGAATGGCTTCATCCCGCTACGAGCCCGGTTCTCCTCGACCCGAATACGAGCATCGCCAATCCGACCTTCGAGCCCGCCAGAGTCGTCGGGCATTTGGTCAACCCTCTGCTTCGCAACCTGCCACTTGCTCTCAAGTTCACTGAGGGTGGCCTCCGCCTTTGTCATCTGTTCGAGCGCCGCACGGTGCTCAGCCTTGGCCGCCTCGTCAAACGAGTTCTTCTTGAGAACCTTGGCCGCGGCGTCACGACGTGCTTTGGCCCCTTCCAGCAAATTGCGCTGCGACTTAATCTGGGGCTCAATCGCACGAAGTTCGGTCACCGCCTGTTCACGAGTAACGCCACCCTTCGCCGCGGCACCCTCAATAAACTCCTCCTCCATCAGCCCCATGCGCCGATTGTCGTTGATGATCCCTGCCTCCGTCGCCTTGATCTGGGCATTCGTCTTGAGCACCTCAAGGTTCACCTGCTGCTGGCGAAGTTCGTCCTTCTTCTTACCAGCCGCGATAAACGCACTGGCCATCGTCGGCGGAACCACAATCCCCTTCTTGCGAAGGCCTTCAATCGCACCGCGAACACTCTGCTCGCTCTCCGCGTCAACCAGCGCCCCGCGGTAAGTAACAACCTCCGCCCGATCGTCGGCCCTTGTCTCGCCCCTCACCTGATACTTCTCACGAAGTTCAGCCTCAAACTCAGCAAGCTCCTTCCCGATCGTCGCCTGAGCCTCGCGGCCAAGTTGGTCGTAGCCAAAGGAGATTTCGGCACGCGCCCGCCACTCGCCGTTCTCACGGTCAATCTCCTCAAGGTGACGAGACCAGGCCAGTTCTCGATCGGCAACCGCCATCTCGCGCAGCCGGTCCTCGCGGTCAAGTTCAGCCATCAGGTTCTGCTCGAAACGCGAACCCTCCAGCGCCATCCTCATATCGGAGTCGGCTGCGCCCCTCCGAAGCTCAAAGTCGGCAAGCGCCTCTTGATGCCTCTGCCTCCTGCGCTGCTCACCCATCTGGCTCACGTGGTCAGCCGCCAAATCAGCAGGTAGTCCCATGGCCGCCGCCAGCCCACCAGCGATAAGGTCGGCCTCATCAGCCTGAAACTCTCCCATCTTCGGAAGAGGTTCGCGCATCACCCGACGCGCCTCGTCGAGCATCATCTTGTACTCAGCGAACCGCGCCTCACTCTGAACCCGGCGAATCTTGATAGCTTCGCGCCGAGCGGCCTCCGTGTCCTGCGCCTCCTTCGCCGCGGTGATCTTGTCATCGACACGAAACCGAACTTTCGAATAGTCGCCAATCTTGGACGGGGCATCCGTCATCGGCTCCAAACTGACCATCGGCCCAAAAGCACCCTCAGACGGCGGTGGTGAGAACCCGCCAACCTCAGGCGGAGGGGGCCCTTCGGCCAGCGCCTGGGGATTGCTCTGAGGTTCAAGTTCGAAACTTAGCCTCATACCGCAAACCCTCGAATGCTCTTGGCAAGTTCCAGAAGCGATTGAAGTTGCTCGGGGCTGAAATTCGGAACTCCCTTCTTGACAACCGACCCACCGTCCGACGCCTGGTCACTGCCCGTGGCCAACGGACTGGCACCGGGAGTAGCGCTCTTACCGGGCATCAGACCACGAATCCCCGAACTGATGAGGTTCATCGTGCCCGAGAGGTCCGGAGTAGACATCTGGCTCAGACGGCTGTAGGTGTCCGCAAACTGACCGACCGGCGCACCGAGCGCCACCTGGAAAGCGTTTATCCGCTGCTGGAACTCGTTGCCCTTCCGGTTCGCGACAAACGCCCGTAGCGGATCGGTGATGCGATTGGTGAGACCCTGGGTCGAGACGTTGAACCGAGTGTCGCCGGTCGGATCACCGCCCGCCGCCTTGAACCGAGCATTGGTATCGAGAAGCCCCTTGGTCAGCGTGTCGCCCGTCACCTTCGAAGCGTAGTCAACGGCGGCCTCCGTCTCCTTGCTCGGATCATAGTCCATCGCAATCTTCCGAATCCGGTTCCGAAAATCTCGCTCCTCGCCCAGCGCCTCAGCCGCCTGGTTCTGATACTTTCTGGCCTCCGACTGCTGCCGCTTACCGTTGAAAAGACCAGCGCCACCAAGCACCGTAGAACCGACCGAAATAGGATCAACTGCCATTAGATTTCACCTTCCATCAAAACTGCCACAAACCGAAAACCACGACGAGACATAGCGTCCATCAAATCCATATTCCGAACCGCGGCCACAACCTGCACCTCACCCTCGGACCTCAATGCTGCTCGAAGCGCAAAGACCAGCATCGCCGCTCCCCACTTGTTCTCGCTCCGGACCTCCATGTCATGGATGTAAACCGTGCCCTCGCGCCGACTGGCGACAATAAACCCAACGGCCTGCCCCTCGTTCTCCAGAATGAACCTAAAATCCCCATCGGGACAAGTGTCTACTTCGGTCGCCGGTCGAACAACTTCTAGGTGCGCCATGCTGGGTCGTGATCCTCCACCAAGAGTTCCAAAACTTCGAGCGTGTCGGCATTCGAGCCGCCCGTCACCTTGAGTTCGTAGCGGTGACCAGGCGGAATCGTGACCGGCTCCTCCCAGACCTTTGTCGCCGAGTCGCGGACAAACGCATAATCGGTGCCCGTGTCCCCGTCGTACATCCGAATGGTGAGAGTAACCGTTCCGCTGCCGATCATCTTGATGCCGACAATCCGCCGACGTGCCCCGTCGAACGTCTCGCTCTGCCATTCCCAACTGCTGTGAGTGCTGCCAAGTGGCGTACTACTCGCCGAGTCTTCCTTGTCAACCCGATAGTCGCGAATGCGGCAGAGGTAGCCGGGACCGACCAGCGCCAGAAGACCGTGAGAAAGGGTCGAAATCGCGTGTTCTACGGTGTAAGAGGCGGTAGGCCACTCTCCATACTCCCAAGCCCGGTTGCGTGACAGACGGAGCCATTTCACCCCGTTAAACGCATACACCTCGTCCTGATGCTCAGCGACCACCATGTTCGCGTACGACGTGCCAACGAAATCCCGCCAACTCTTTCGAATGTCTTTGGTCAGTTCGTCAAAGTTGTAGGTCGAATCCCGGGACCCGGTGAACGCCCGACTCGCGGCATAGAACCAAAGACCGTCGAGAGAGCCGACAATCGCCCCGCCACCCCACCCGCAAAAGCTACGCTTGGCCAGGGTCCCGCGACTATTCGGAAGCCTTCTTGGCGGCGAGGAGTCGAGTGCCGAGTCACCCAAAACCACGGTCACCCCACGATCGCCGATCGCAAAGAGCGGATCCTCGGACACATAGCCGCGGATGGCGTCCGCACGGTTGGGAAATGCAAAGAACGTCGCACCGAGCGTCGGGTCGTCGGGATCGGGCACCAAGAACCCAGCGGTCTCCGGAGGAGCCATGTACCGATGAGGTTGGCCACCATACGACAGGAATGTCTTCCGATCGTAGCCCAGCACCATGTGGGCGCCTTTCCAAACGCTGACGGCCGCCGGGTTGAGTGTGAGTCCAATGTTGCCGAACTGTGGATCAATGCCGCTGGACAGTGCCTCGAGCTCTGTCATTCGGTACGTGTCCTCCCACGTCGGGGTCCCCGTGTTGTTCACCTCAGCCACCAGCCGCCAACTTGGCACGAAGTCCGCATTCCCTCGTTGCTGCCAGAACCGACGATAAACGCGAATCTTGTCGTAGGTCCCGGTGAAGGCACTGGTCAGGGTCAGCGTGATCCGAACGCCCATCGGCCAAACGATCGCCCCATTCTCCGGAGGGAAAGGCGACTCGCCGCGGAGTTCGGTCTTCGGAATCACATACTTTGAGGCGTCTGACTGAGCAAGGGTCCCCGTGTCGTAGTAACAAACTGCATACTCGAGATCCCACTCGTAGTACTCGCGCACCCCGGTTTCCGGGTTGATAGACCTGGTGAGGTTGTTGTAGCGCATCCCCCCAAGGTAGATGCTTCGAATGATGAGCTGCGCGTTGTAGTAGTTGCCATCGGTGTCGAACCGGAAACCAAGCGTTCGAATCGCGTTGCGACGGCTGACAGGAAGCAACCTGCTGAAATCGGCCCCGGCGTACAGCCCAAGAACCTGCTGCCCGGTGTAGCCAGCCAACTCACCCATCCGCGCCACGTAACTCATGATCCCCTTCATGAACCCTGAGTCACCTTCGTCGTCGCCGGCGCTGGTCGCGGTCTCGGTGATCCAAAGACCACCGCTCCAATAGTTCACAAACGGCGAGTTCGGGCTGTACATCTCGAACGCCGCAAAGTCAACGTAAGACAGATCGACGTTCGACGCGAAGACCACCTTCGCAAAGTGTCGCCTGGTGGAGTTCGGAGCCGGAGGACAGTTCAGCAGAACATTGCCCGTGCTCTCCTCGATCGCGGCGCTCGTATAGCCCACATACGGGTTACTTTGAACGACGTCCCCCGCGACGTTTGACGGCTGAAGAGTTGAATAGGGGGGCCTCGTGAGGTCGTAGTCCGCTTCACTCGAAACACCGGTGTCTGGCTTGACCTCCTCCCAGGTGTCGATGTCCCCAATCTTGTAGCGGAAAACGCCGTCCGTCTCGTTCACCGCATAGATGTAGTTCTCCCACTGGGCGAACTCCCACTTGCTTGCGTTGAGGTCTGTAACGACGACCGCCGCTGTGTTTTGCACCGCGGTCACGACGTTGGTCGCCAAGTTCACCACCCAGAGTCGTGCAGTTGCCTCAGCCGCACGCTTGGAAACCACGAGCATTTCAGCGGTGGAGCCATAGACCCCGTAGCCCATGCCGTAGCAAACGTTGGTGGAAAACGATCCATAGCCGCCGTCAACCTGAGCCGAGGCCGTTCCCAGATAAAGCGAACCCTCCAAGTAGCCCCGATCGGCGGTCAGGTTCTTTTGGTACCAAGTCCGACCGCTAGGCAGGCTTGCGCGGCCCACGCTGTTGGCCATCGGCCCAAAACTAACTCGGTGAACTCTGGTCTCGGTCAACTTCCAATCCTTCGCCGGGTGGAAATCCGGCTACCTCGAGCGCCAAGCGGAATCGCCATCCGCTGCTCAGCCAGCATCAATCGCCGCATCATCGGTTCTGCCTCGGAGTCCAGAGTCTTCATCATGTCGAGCACCCCGTCGAGGTCGGCATTCGGCAACATCAAACGACTCGCGACGTAGGCCGCTGCGCTTCGCTGATACTCCCGAGGAACGACTAGCGGACAATCATCGGTCAGTAGTCGAGGATGCAGGACATAGCCCGAGACAAACGTATTCCAGAGTTCTCGGTCAACAGACGGCGGATTTGGGGAGCCCGAGGTCGGCGGAGAGTTCTCAACGTAGGTCCGCAGAGTGTAATGGCCACTTCCAACCGACGCCGCGGTGTAAAAAAGAGTTAACCTGGCTCCCGCAATTTCGCGGGTGGTCGTCTGGTCCTCATCGAGCAACGTGGATCTTCGGCACTGCCAGAAGAGATTCCCGGCCAGCGCCGCGGTCTTCAGCGCGGCCGCCGTGTTGCCCCACAACTGGCCATCGCCACCGATCGGGCCCATGTCCTGGCCAAAGGCCTGGTCGCCGCACGGCACCGTAAACAGAGTGCCTGGCACCGTGGACCCACCGTCGAGCGATAAGCCAAACGTCATCCTGGCATGCGTCCCTGGGTCAACCTCGCCCCGGTGCCTTAGAATCACGCGATCGAGCATCACTCCGGTGATCGTCGCATCGCCCGGCAGCGCACTGAACGCCGGATACTCAACCTTGAGCCAAGTCGTGAGCACCGCACCAACCGCCGCCCAAGTGTCGTCCTCACCGTCGAACACGTTGGCCGTTCCCGTCCAACTGGTGCCGGTCGCCGCGTCGCCATACGTCGCCGGCGTTCGGAAGGTCGAAGAGTCGGTAGTCGAGATAATCCCAGTGCCGCCCGCTTCAAGCGAAGAGCCTCCGGCCGTCCGGATCATCCCGCGGCCCGCACAGTGCCACGACGGGTCAGAGGTGAAGAGCAACCGAAGTTCAGAGAGTCCGCACATCTTGCAGGCTTCACCATCAACCCCACCGAACGGATTCTCAGCGTAACCACCGACCACCTGGGTAAGCGTCGGCTGAATAGTCGCGATGAACGCGGCGCTCGGCGCTGGGGTCAACCGAAACGAGTGAGGTGCGAGGTACGACCAGTAGGAAGGCTCGCCGGCCGGCAGCGAAGCGTAGTTCGTGATCTGTTGCCGAAGGTGTTCGAGTGGCACCTGACCAACAACCCCCTCCAAGTTAGTAAGCGGCACTCCGCCAATCGTCACCGATCGTACTTCGAACACCTCTGCCGCCAGGCGGTTGCCTCGCAGGTCATAGGTGTGGACGTTGGGATGAAGGGCCAAGGGCACTTCGTCACGAAAGATGCAGCGGGTTAGTTCGCTGAACGTCGCGAGCTCGTCGCTGATTAAGGAGTTGAGCCGTGTGCGCTCAAGAGTCTCCACCGCGTGGACTCCCTTCAGCATCGCCAACTTTAAGACCGACGTTCGGAACTCAGATAGAACCATCAGTTACTCCAACCTACTCGGTGCCCGTTAAACATGATCTGCTCACCGGCCGCCAGCAACTCGGCCATTCGCCCGGCGCTCTTCGCGTCGAACGCCGCCATCCGCTCAAGTGTCGAGCCAGCGGCATTTGGCCCCATCAACCGAGCCGCGGAGTACACGGCAGCGGTGTAGCAATACTCGTCTGGGATCTCGACCGGATCACTATTCCCAGAGAGTGTCGAGTGAATGAGCCAACCACTGTAGAAACAGTCAGTGTAAACGGCGTCCGGCGTCGGCCAGAGCCGAACATGGTGCGGAGAGAGCCCCATCCACAAAATCGGTTTGTCAAACTCGCGGTTTAGCCAATCTGGCCACGTCGATCGCACTTCGACCACCGTCCACGGTCCCGGTTCGCCAACGACGTTGAGCAGCGCCCGGCCCTCGATTCCAACGGTATCAACCTGGCAAAGAGCAGAGCCCCCCGTGCTGCGATAACTGTAGGTTGACGTAGTGGCGACGAGCGTCAACGTCACTCGATCGTCGTACAGGCAACGAGTTTGAATCGAGAAATCACGAAGGCTTTCGTTGGTGAGCGCCTTGAACTCAGTGGCGTTTGCCGCCAAAGTGTAGTAGGGCGACGAGTGCTTCCCAATCTGATCAACCAGCGTATTGAACTCTAGAAAAGTCATGGCTTAAAAGACCCCTCTCCCAGCGGGAGAGGGGTACTTGCGTGGGGAGACTAGGTAGCCCCGGTCCCCTTCCAGTTGCGTCGAATCTCGTCGCAACCGACGAAACTCCACATGTTGTAGTAGCGCTCTTCGGCGTCCGTGTGGGGAATCCGAATCGTCTGCAGGGCCTGCGGACGGTCGAAGCCACCGTAGTAGAACGTCTTGGTCGTGAGCATGTACACCGTGCCCGATGCCTCGCGGTGACTCTGAACGCACTTCATGTTCATGTAAGTGAAGTTCGAGAAGCCGTACTTGGCCTGGAACTCGGCATTGACGATGCGCTCGGCCGGAGCGATCAACTCTCGGAACCGTCCGTAGACGTTCGGGTTTGAACCACCAGAACCCAGAGAACTCAAGATCAAAAGATCGGGAGCATCCGGATCACCCGACTCCCCGGCAAACCGAGTAATCGAGTCATAGGCGTTGTTGATGGTCGGCAGGTTGATGTTGCCGATTGATGCCGTGGTCTGAGCCTGCCACCAGGTGTCCGTCGCCTGGCTGATACCACCAGGTGAGTTGGCGGTGTTGAGCAGGTACTGAAGACCAATGAGCGAGGTTCGCGAGGCGTTTGCACTTCCCGCGATCATGTTGGCAGCCACGTTTCGGAACGAGGCCATCAACTGCTTGACCTTACCGTCGAGAAGGTTGCCACGCGCACCATTGATGGCGAGCATGTTCTCCGAACTTCGAACGGTAAAACCACGGCGAATGTGGCAGTAGTCGTAGGCCGCCCCGCTGAAGCCGTTGGTCACTCGAGGAGTGTCGGCCGTCAACTCGTTGGGGTCAGCAACGCCAGCCGGAGGGTCGGTCATATCATCCATCGCGATCGGGATCAAGCCCTTGAGCCCAAGAACCTTGAAGCCCTTGTTCCAACGGAGACCCGAATCTTTGATGCAGGCCAGCAGCGGACTTGCAAAGGTCCACTGGAAAGCCCAGTCACGCTTCAAAACCTGTTCGATGGCGAACGCGGTGAAGTCAGTTGTTGCGTAAGCGCTGTTACCAGTACTCATTTGAAAAAACTCCTATTCGACAGTCAGTTAAGGTTCAAAAAGTCGGTAACCCGCTGCCCAATATCTAGGCGGGGATTTGCCCTTTCCGAGCGCGTTCCGCGATCTCGTCGGCCGTCATCCCAGTAATGTCAAAAGTCCGTCCGTCGCCTGCCGGCATATTAGGCTTGGTCTTCGCTCCCGATTGGTAACCGCGATCGTAACCAGCCTTTTGTGCCGCCTTGTAAGTCGCAACCTGAAACGCTTGAATCGGGTTTTGAATCCCGGTCTCGCGCATCATGGTCCGAAGCTCATTCGGGGTGACATCGGAACCAAACTCCTTCTTGATCTGCGCCACGTAGCCATCCGCCTCGTCGGCAAACCGCGCACTCTCAATGACTGGCTCGAACCGCTCCAGGAGTTTCTCAACTCGGGTGAGCTTTATGTGTGCCGCTCTGTTCTCGTTCCGAAGTTGGGCGAGTTCGCGGTCCCGCTGAGCGAGTTTCTGATTGAGACTCCGGCTCACTGCCTTCGCCTCATCGCTCATCAAGTCATCATCGAGGTCGTCCAGTTCGTCTTTGGCCGAGCTGGTGACAGCATCGAGTTTCAGCGCGTCACCATGCTTCTCTTTGGCGGCGTTCGTGATGGCGTCAATCAGGGCCTTCGCCCCTTCAGGACTGCTATTCATCGCGTTTAGCGCCTCAGCATAGGTCGTGCCGAACTCAAGGAGTTCTTTGTTTGACTGCTCGGACGCTTCCAGCGCCGCCAGCCGCTCTTGATACGATTCGCCATTCTCAAGGATCTTCTTCAGATTCTCGACTTCGAACTCGCGGCCCAAAACCTCCACCTTCTCAGGGGTTTCGGTCGGAGTTTCGCTAGGCGTCTCAGTTGGCTTTTGCTCATCCGCCTCTTTGGGCACTTCTTCCGAAGGCGTCTCGGGCGTGGCATCAGGGTCAGGCAGGTCCTCGTGAACACCCATCAGCGGGTTGATATCCACCGCGCTTTCACCGCCAAGGGTGTACGGGTTGGGTTCGTCCGCAGGGGTCGAAGACTCAGGGTTAGGATTGGTTACAGGGGCCTCATCGGCCATATTGACCTCCGTCATAGTTGGTTTCACGTGTTGCCCATCCGGGCGTTCATCGCCTCATCCGAGGCGGAAATCGTTATAGTGCCGCGGTGCTTGCCTCGGCGTCGGCTGCACCGGCCGCAGGGTCGCCAGCAGGCATCGCTGGGGCCATCGGCTGCTCAAGGTACTTTGCAATATTGCGCTTCCCGCCAGCTCGCAGGTAGTCCTCGAACGCCACCTTAGGAGCGTTGGGGAAAAGTGGAGCCATTTGGAGCGCCACATCGAGGTCGCGTTGGGCCATAGCCACCTGAGTCTGCCGCGGAATGAACTGAGTTGCGTCCTCGCGCACGGTTGGTGTCACATCAGGTCGCAAGTAGTTCTTGATCGGGTCACTCTGGTCAAACTCAAGCCTCGCATTGTCGTAGTAGAACGAAATGGGGGCCTCGTCGTATTCGACGGCAATCGCCAGCAGCTGTTGACTCACCCGAGCCCAGAGCGACGTGTAGTCGGTGGTCACCGCACCAGCAACAAGCCCCGCATGGCCTTCGATCGCCGCAACCTCGGACGAGAATTCAACTCCGTCCACCCGGTTGCCCATAGAATACGGGTTCGTCCCACCGGCCGCCGTCAACCCTCGCTCGTTGAGTTCGCGCCACACCAAGTCGCTCTTGGTGACCTCCAGCGCCTCCGAAGCCTTGGCAGGTTGGAAGCCCTTCTTGCGCCGCATGATAGCCCCCGTTTCACCGCGCTCGAACTTCTGGAGCTCCTCATCAGAGTAGGAACCCTCTTCGACATCCCAAAACCGCTTGCCGCGCTTGACGGTGTCCCGAATCGTGGTATCCGACTCGTAAATCGCCATCTGATTCGCCAGCATCATTTCAACTATGCCAATCGGCTGCCGAACGCTCATCAGCTGCAGGTAGTACATCGGGACCACCGGCAACGCCGGAATCTTGCGACCGGCCACCTGATAGAAATACGGATTGTCTGTCACTTCGATCGGTTTGTTGTAGACATAGCCACTGTCGTGGACGATGAACGGAGCCGCAGTTCCATCAGCCCCCAGCCGGTCAAAGTAGAACTCAAGCGTCACGCTCTTGTCCAGATTCGGGTCCTTGTCGAACGTCGGGCCGAGGACCTCGCGAAAGATCGCTTCCTTGCCCTTGAAAAGCTCGAGCCACTTGTAGACCGGATTGCGAACTTTGCAGCTCTGCCACCGGATATCGGTGATCAACTGCGCCTGCAGATCCCACGTCATGTCGAGCGTGTCGCAGTGACTGACGATCGGCACCCCGTCCCGGAGGAACGTGCCAAGCCATCCAATACCCGTAGTCACATAGTCGGTGAGCGTCAGGCGTCCGTGATCGGCCCCAGCGCAACCAATAGGTTGCGGGCCCAGACGATCCTTGAGGTACTCCGAGTTAAAGCCGGCTTCTGCCGCCGTCAGCTCGTCGCCAAACTCAATGTCTGGGAAGCGGAACCCAACCTGCATCACGAGGATCTTCACCGCCTGCAGGATTTTGTTGTCCATCCCCTCATCCAGGTCCTGGCAGAAGATGTCGTAAAGGTCGCTTGCTGAGTAGGCCTTGGGCGCTGCGTCCTCCGCATCGGTGTCGTTCTGAGGCGTAGCCGTAGCGTCGATCGGAGAGCGGTCACCCGCGACGATTTTGCGAAGGTCGTGAGCCTTGCGGCGGAACTTGTCAAAGTACCGCTGGGTCGAAAGCCTGCCAACAATACGGTCTACTGCCTTGCTCATTAGAGTTCCATGAGTTCCCCACCAAGGTCCGTCAGGTTGGGGAAGTGATTGTCGGGACCGATGTGGCCAGGGTTTGACTGAGTTCCAAGAATCTCGCTAGTGTCTTCCTCGACCATCGGCACATCGTCCAAATCGTAACCGGCGCCCGGCGTATGCTCGTGCGTTCCTGCCCTTCGCTGCTTGCGCCCCTCCTCAGAGTTGTTGAACTCGCGCTGCCGCATGGTAGCAACCCGGCCCTCATCCGTCATCCAAGGCGGGATGATCGAGGAGAACTTCATTGGCACCTTACGCCTGGTCTCTCCACATTTCGGGCATGGCGGGTTCTCGTCAATCTTGAAGAGGCCTTCCTCGATAAACCCACAGTCACAGGCAAACTTGTAAACGGGCATCCCTACTCGTACGCCTTGGTGATGAGCGTGACGCCGCGCAGCGCCTCGACCGGGAAACGATAGACCTTGACTTCGGTTCCCCCCTTGAACATGTTGATTCGCCTGTTGAGATCAACGGTCGTCACGTTGCCAACTCGGCCCTCGGCCACATGCCAGTAATCGTCGCCCACCGTGATTCCGTTTCCGATAAGGTCTCGGCCCCAACCGCGGACCGGGGCCTCCACGTCGTAAGTAGCAGCTGCCAGGCCGACGAGCGCAACCACCGAGATATGGAGGTTGCGAAGTTCAATTTCGCTTGCGAAGATGTTTGTAGAGGGCATGGTTTTCTAGTTCCTCCCGCTGACGGCGAAGCGCCTCGCGGAATGCGTCGGGGTCCAGACCATCCTTCTGGTCGGACGGAGATTCGTAAAAGGTGTGGAGTCCGTAGTAGCCCGCGGTGATCGCATGATCGGCGCAGCGGGCGTCAATGTCTTCCTTCTTTTCGTTGAAGACACCCGATTGGTCCCAAATTGCCGACTGAAGTTCGCCCCACAGCGCCGGACAGTTTTTTGAGATGAACCAGTTAGGATGGCCATTATCCCTGCGCAGCATCTTGTCGAGAGTGCCGAGCGCATGAACCCTACTTCGGTTGTAGCCACGAACCAACGGCCCAAACCGCACATCAGGTCCAAGAACCGCATCATACATGTCGATGAGTGACAGCTCGGTCGGCCCAGTGTAGGCCGGAAGAGTCGCCCACATCGAGGGGTCGAAGTAGCATGTTTGCAACCGCTCAGTGGCTTTGGTTGCCTCAGTAATCCGAAAGGCTTGCGCATCAGCCGTAAGGCCAGCCTGATAGTCTTCTCGGTATGTCCAGGCGTTTCGGTCGTGGTCGATGGCAGTCCAGAGAGCACAGTACGGAGCGCGGTGCCCATAGTCCACGTGGAGGATCCGCACCCAGCTCGGTGGGATACCGTGCGGGAACTGAACTTCAGGGTCGAAGAGGTGAACTTCCTCATCGAGGAACGGCCAGCGTGCGCCTTCCGGTGCATCCCACAGACCGTAGCGCCGTGCACGCTGAATGTGCTCCGGCAGATGGGCGATTGATGCCATGAAGTCCTCTTCAACGAACGTCGGATTATCGTCCGGCAAGAACTGGATGTAAAGATAGTCGGCAGGATTGAGCCCAGCCAACTCCTTCTGAGTAAACGGAAGAAGTCTCGCGTCGCCCGCCAACTTTGGCCGCCAAGTCCCCTTGACCCATGCGTGGCCAATGCCGTCAGGGTTCGTTCCCGCGGCGATCGGCAACCAAGGAAGGTCGAGCGGAGAGCGAACGGTGTACGAAAAGTCTCCGAACTGCTTGCGAGTGATCTCGGTGAGTTCATCGACGGCCGCCGCAGCGCATTCGGATCCACGACGCTCGTTTGGATCGGCCAGGTTCCGAAGAAGGATCGCACCCATCTTCCGATCGAAGAACTTGAAGCAGCGGCCGTACTCCTTGTCATCCGTCCGAAGTTCACCAAGCGGACAGTTAGAATTCGGGCCGTATTCGTTGACCAGGTGGCTGAAGTGTCGATCGCGCAGCGCTTCGTAGCTCGATGTTGCCAGCGTGATCTTTTGAGGGTACGGCAGGTTGAGCTGACGATACTTGCCAGCCATGAACATGCAGAACGCTCGGAGAAACCTGCTCTTACCTCCGAACCCAGCGCCCCCCACGAGGACACGAGCCCGACGACGAGAGAGTGCAGCATCAAGCCCAGCACTCTGCTTCGGCGTAAGGCCCGCAAGCTCTCGGAAACTGACTCGTTCCCGGTCATCGTGAGGAGCGCCGTGCACACTAACCTAGGCCGCCTCCGACCAGAACGACGGACCCTTAATGTCCACGATCGACTGAACGCCAGTATGGCTGGTCAGAGCAATGATCGGGGTCAGCGCCACGTCGAGCGGATTGTAGGCCAAGTTTGCCGCTGATGCGTCATAGCGAACACCGTTGATCCAGAACTCGGCGGTGGTCGCCGTGAACCGGCACTCGAGCAGCGTCCAGGTCGAAGCGGCAAACGTTCCAAGCGCCACATTCTGACCAGTGCCACCCAGGACGAGGTGTCCATTGATAGTGGATCCAGCAGGCTTGTAGAACCCGATGAAGTCGTTAATGTCGCGAACCGAAGCCGCGCTCAGGATTGAGGTTTCAGTCGGTGTGCCAAGGCCGAAGATGAACGATGAGTCGGCGACGGCCCCCGTGCCCTGGTAAATCCAGAACTTGAAGCCAATCTCGCGCTGGTCCGCCTCGGCGCTGAACTGAGCGGTAGCCGCAATCACGTTGGTTCCGTCGTGAGCCCAACGCGCTTGAAGCCCGCGATGCGCTACAGCCTCCGCCGTCAACCGAAGCCGCGGCGAGTCAAAGCGATCGGCGAGCGGGTCAGCTCCGACCACCGTGAGCGTCGAGGAGGCACTACCCGAGTTGAGTTTGGTGACCGCCCAGTTTCGGGTGTCGGTGAGCTGCGCTGGGCTCAGATGGAAGAATGTTCCATCCTGCGGCCCAAACGGGCGAACGTTGCGAAGGGCGTTGTCCTTGTCAGATGCCGCCGCTTCGAAGACAGACGGACTGCTGCCACGGGGCAACGTGCCCACGGCTACGGTGTTGAGTCGGTTGATTCCCATGTCGGTTACGATGCTCCTCGCACAATGGCGACGGTCACGACCAAGCGATTTGCATGGTCAAAGTGGGGGAAGGTTGCACACGTCGGTTGGCCGCTACGATCGTAGCCACCTAGCCGGCTCGGTGCAAATGCACGGTCGAGTGAACTCTTGGCTCGAATCAGCAAGGTTTCGGCGTTGTACGTCTCGTCCATGCTGAAGTTAAACCGCTCAGAGTAAAGCCAGTCCTGGTCCGGACCGGTTTGGCCACAGATCTCCAGGAACGAGAGTTTCGGGTCGCTCGACTTCACGTAGGGCAGGCCGCCACTTGCGCCTCCTGACTCAAGCTCCTCGATCCGCTCCTGAGCCATGCGAAGAGTGGCCATCGCCTCACTTCGGAAGGTTTCGTATTCGGTCTGCAGGTCAACGAGTTTGGATGCCTCAGGCCCCAGTTCGGCCTCAGCAAGTTTCTTTTCGAGGTTGGCAATCTGGTCGTTTTGCGCTTGGACGGTTGCCTCCGATTTCTCAAGCGCCTGCCGAAGTTTGGTGGCTTCGGTGTTGGTCGGCGGTTTAGGTTTGGTTTCTGCCATGTTGTTGATGTCTCCTAACTCGCCAACTCATATGGCGAGGCAACCAGGGAGCGGTCGATCCCCGCAACCTGAATAACGTTGGCGTTGCCCTTGATGGCAAACGCCAGATAAAGCGGTTCGTCGTACGGGAGCAATGCGGTGGCACCGGACACAACGTCCACACTAGCCATGGGAACTCCGTTCAGATGCCAGTGAACTTTGCCGATGCCGTTGAAGCCCGAAGGCCCGTTTTGCATCGTGATCTTGATGGACAGCGCCTGCCAACGATCGGCGACCAGGTCGAGACCGTTGCTCGAAATGTAGTCGGAGGTGGTCGCCGCATTCCGCGCATATCGCGCCAGAAGCGTGGCGCTCGACGCAGCCTTGTGACACCAGACGCCATCGGTCATCAGTGTGAACGGCGTCGTCGTGTTGTTGTGAAGCCCGACGATCAGCTCGGGGTCGGTCGTCGTCAGCTTGAAAAGCGCGGTGAAGGTGACGGTCGTGCCGCGGAGCAGCCGAGTGTCTTCGAGTTTGTACAGGTATGAGGCAATCGCCCCGGCACTGGCGTTCGTCGTGACCTGGAAGTTCTTTCGCGCTGGTGGCGTGGCGTTCCAAGCCTCGGTGTAGCCAGCGGTTCTCGTAGCCTCCCAAAGCAAGGAGTTGTCGGCGTCGAACAGACCTCCGGCTTGATCGTAGGAATGTAAGCCCACGCCATCTGGCAGTCCGGTCATCTCGCTGAGCGAGAACGAAGCGCTGGAAGCGGTTACTGCCGTCATTCGAACTCCACCACAAGTCGCTTAGCCCCGTCGAGAACTCCATCCTTCTCATTCCACTCGCCCTGCTCGATGGCCGCCTGCTTGGCCAGTTCGCGTTCCTCCTTGATGAGTGCCGCATCGAAGCGTCCGATCCGTACTGTTGAAGACTCCTCGCCCTCTCGAAGGCTCTTGAGGTCAATCGCCAGGAGCCCAGTCTCCTCGCCAGGAATGTGATCGGCTCCTGGCTGCCACTCTTCGCTATCGGGAGCTGCAATTTGTGCATGAGTCGCCCTCGCCGTGATCAGCTGGTCAATCCCGTCCCACCGCTTTTGCAGCCGAGCCAACCGGGCGCTCTTGTTCGTGATCTCGAACTTGAGAAGACGCTTGTTGAACTCCTCGGTTAGCTCGGAAACATGCTGAGAAAACTCGGGATGAAGCTTCCACCGCGCAAGGGTGGACCTCGAGCACCCAACTTCTGCGGCAATCTGCTCGTCCGTCTGGACGTCAGCCGCCACCAGGACCGCAGCGTGACGACGCTTGCGATCCCAAACCCACTGATCTTTGATCTTAGAACCTCGTGTGGTAAGTGAAACCGAGCCCGCCACGGAAGTTCGGGCCCATGGCCAGCGAACTTCGGGGAGTTGGGTGGTAGGCAAAGCCAATCAGGAGGCCACCGTCGATAGGGGAGCCCTTCGCCGTGATCACGTGGAGCCCTGCTTGGAACGAGAGGTCCTCGCCAAAAGGGAATCGCTTCGCTACTCCCAGCCCAATCGGAACTGAGTCCTGGCCGTTATCGCCATCCTTGCGATACCCGGCAAACACCATGCCGTCGAGCTCACCAAACGGCGTCTTCTTGAGCTTGTAGGCATCGGCCGATACAATGGGGTCGAACCTCTTCGCCCCAAAAGAGTAGGCACCAGACTGAGCCAGGGCCGTGACAGCCAACACCCCCATCAAAAGGACAGAAGCAACGAGTCGGAAGGTTAGTTTCATAGGGTTATTCCTTTGCATCCTTAGATGCAAGCCGTTTTTCAGTGTCTCGAACGAGGTTGCGAAGCCATAGGGGCACAACCTTCAGGTTCATCTTGTCCGCGTTCTCGATGATGCTTATCAGCTCCGTGACAATGACGAGCCCCAGGATCGCTGTTACCCCTTCATCCTGTAGCGACAAGGTCCCTGGCAATACTCGAAGACTGATGGACACAGCTCCGACGACGCATGCGTAGACAAGGGCCTTGGCAAGCACCCGCGCAAAGCGCTGGCTCTTCATCGCTTCGCCAGTTTGCCAGGCTGCTATCGTCCCGGTTATCGTGTCCATGAGCAGGAGAATTCCGCTGACTGCGAACATGTCGCGGGTCGCAGTGCTCGGGAAGAAGTAGCCAAGCACTGCTCCCGCAACTCCGGCCACAACCTTTGTTTGAGCCTGAGCAAAGAGCGAGGTGAGCGCCTTGACAAAGGATCCCAGCGTCATCAGAACACACCTCGCTTGATCCAGTCGCGAACAACCTTTGCGCTGACCTCAAAATGCATCGCATCTTCAGCTCGAAATCCCGCGCCCCAATACCAGCCAAACAGCTTCATCACGCGGTAGAGGTCTATCAGACCCTTTTGGCATAGCCCGTCGCCGTACGGATCGAGCACGCCGCTCACCGTGAAGTCGATGGCCATTCCAAGCGAGTGGTTCGAAAGGAGCCCATCATGGCCACGAACCCAGCGGACACACAGCATGCCCATTGACCCCAGTTCCCGGTACAGAACCGGATTCACCTTCTGAACCTCAGCCAAAGACTTGCGAAGCAGGTCAACGGCCGCTCGGTGGCCACTCACGCGGAATGGGCCAACGTCAGCCGCCACCATGCGCCCTGCCCAAAACTCGGAAGTTGGCGGACGGCACTGGTCATCAATCTGCGTATGGTGCCGCGGCATTCCGTAGCGCCGCACCAGCTCGAGTGTTGGGCACGGGCTCACACCGCGGTTGATAAAAAGTCTGGTCGGAGCCTTGACGAGTTGAGTGAGTTCGGACATGTCAGAAAAGAAAAAGCCGCTCCTGGCTAAGGGAAGCGGCTTGGGCGAGGTGTTGTTTAACGGAACGAAGACTTGGGTGCGGAGGTTGGATTTGAACCAACGACCTCCTGGTTATGAGCCGGGCGATCTACCGAGCTGATCTACTCCGCGATGAAGGCTCCCACCAAAGAGCCAAAACGTAGCCAAAAATCACGCTGCAGACGCCGTAGGTCACGAGCCAGTTACCTGTCACGTACCAGACGGCCAGCGCCAACCCAAGAAGCATTGCAAGAACTGTGAGCATGCCCCATGATAACGCCAAAACGGGCCCAGTGCGTACAACAAGCCCGAATCGGAGAAGAGGTTCATTCATGCCTTGCATCTGCTCAAAAGGCGCACCACGGGCGTGCTGCAATTCCATACGGTCTGAATCTAAGACTGTGACAAGAATCTTCATTTTGAACCTAAAAAAAGTCTGAAAAAACCTATATCTTACAAAGTTGCATTAAGACGCACTCAGGTTCTGTGGAAGGTTGCCAAGGATCTGCGCGGCCTCCTCGGGCGACACCTCAGCCCCAGGACCACTTGGCCCTCGAACTCTCGATGCACGAACGGAGGCGAGGATCCGCTCTCGTGATGCGGCGTGAGCAGCAATCGCCTCTGGAGCAGCTCCGCGGCGGGACGCAGCTGCCACCTCGACGTACCGGTCCAGAATGCTTGCCGCCACCTCGCTCACAATCTGCCGGCGAACCAGCCGAACGAATTCCTGGCGACGACGGAGCAAGCCGAACTGCATAAGCATTCCGTCCATCGCCGGGTCGCGAAACTCGATGGCCTGCCGGCCCTCAACCCAGAAGTGCCGAGCCACAGCAAGGCACCGCTCCGGCATCGATCGGAGAACCAGATCGACCTGAGCCACGCGCATGAGGTCCGCTTGTGGATCGTCCACCGCCCTCGATGTGCTGCGCACGCCGTCCTCGGCGTTCTGCGAAGCGTACAGCCCCGTTCCGTCTTCTCGCATGGTCACAGACTGCCCCCAAAGGGTGAGCCACTCCTCTGCCAAACGCTGAGCCTTTAACCGCTGGATCTGAATGTTCACCGTGTGTCACCGTGTCCGAGGAGCGACGAAGCCTTCAGCATCGAATCAGGCCGTTTTGACCGCGGAACTTTGTCCTTCACCAACTGCCGCTGGATCTCTTCGAGCTCGGCAATGGTTCGTGTACCCGTTAGGTCGGGGTCTGCTCTGCCCTCCACCGAAGGTGAAAAACTCCCCTCTGCCTTCTCGCGCGCGGTGTTGTAATTACCTCTTGGTAATTTATGGCTAGGCTTAATTAAAGGCTTGGTAGTGCGCTTTTGTGCGTTTCCTGTGCGCACGACTTTAGATTGAAAAAGGGCTCTAATGCGGTCCTGTTCTTCTTTAGATAGGCGGGTAATCCGCGGTAATGTTCCGTCAGCAAAGCACTCTATTGCACGCGCAAGGGCGATGTGGACATGGTCCTCGCAGTGGTCTGGCCAGTCGTGAATGAGGTACCCGCGGCCCCGGCGACGGTCCACCCAGCCAGCTGCAACCAGTACCTCTTTGAGCATTTCTCCACCCGGTTCGTACCGTATGGAATAGGCCGCCGATTGAAAGCTCGCTTCAGTTAGAGCGCCATGCTTCGCGAACTTGTGAGCCCACCCCCAGAAAGAGGCGAGAAGTCCGAGTGCCGCCCAGTCAGGAACACCGAGAAGCTCGGCCAGGCGGTGCGTCTTTGGATGGTCGAGAGTATCGCGTTTTGCCATGGTCAAAAACCTCCCTAAACCGCTCGGAAATCGGCGCTTAATCGGGGCCTAAAGAGCTCTAATAGTGAGCACGAAATACACAACTTGCAGTGTAATAGGGGTCTAATCATCTCCGCACGGGGCAAGAGTGGTGGGCGGTGTAGGTTCAAATGCCTCATGGGGGATGTCCTTATCCTGCAAATCGGAGGGTTCGCTCCGGTGGGTCGATGTAGTTGAGACCGAGAACGCGAAACACATCCTCTTCCTCCGGAGTGTCGATCGGATGGCCGCGATCGAGGATTCGGCCGTCCTCGACCTGCATTCCATACGGCAGAAGTCCACCGGCAAACTTCTTAGTCACCAGTGCCTTCGAGAACTCAGCGGGGCCGGTGCGCAGCGCCTTGATCAGGCCGAATTGGGCGGGTGGCTGAACGCAGAACAGATCCAAACCAAGACCCTCATACGAGAGACGTTGGTATCGGGGCCCACAAGCCGGCCGACCGTTTACATCGAGACGGTGAGTGAGGAACCCCTGCTCAAGCAGCTCCTGAACCCGCTGGAAGTGCCGGTCTACCGGTCTCGTCTCACCGAAGAGTCCGCAAGGAACTTGCTCAAAGTCGGGCACCACCACCAGCTCGATGTCGCCAACACTCATCGCCTGGCGACGGATGCTCCCCGCGATCTCAATACGGGTCGCAGTCCCCTCGAGCACGCCGATAACCTCCTCAGCAAGCAGTCTGGCCGTGGCAAGCGGCACACGTCGACCAGCACTCAAACAACGGCCCTCGGGGCGACAAACGTCGGTATCCCAGTAGCCTCGCGAACAACGCGAGCAAACCGCTCCTCGTCTGAGTTGTCGTCGCTAAGGTGAAGCAAATGGATTTCCTGGCACTTGCTCAGGTCATTGGCCCTTAGCATTTCCAGAAGCCGCTCCAAACTCATGTGGCTTGACGTGGTGCGCCGGTACCGGTCACGGCTTACAACTTTGCTGCCAACCTTATCCCGAATCAGATCGTGAGCATAGTTGCACTCGATGAGCAGGTGAGTGAGACCATCAAACTTGTACCGAGACCAGGCGCTGTCCGTCAGATACAGAACCTTGACCGAGGCCGCAGCGCAGACGAAGCCAAGGGTTCCCGGCTCGTCGTGACACGCATCGAACGGCATGACCGTCCACGGTCCAACCTTGACCTCTTTGTGAGGCTCAACGATGTGGGCACGGTGGTGATTCAAAGTGGGCCACGCGGCCATCCATGCCTCCTGGGACATATACACGTCGATCGCGTTCTCAAGCAACTTCGTGACGGACGCCGAGTGATCGCCATGCGCATGACTCACCAAACACCCGGCCACGTCGTAAGTCTTGAAGTCGAGGCCCCGCTGGATGCGAGGCCAAGAAATTCCGCAGTCGAGCAGCAACGGCTTGAGGTTGCCGCTACCCAGAAGATAGCAGCAACCCGCCGAGCTCGAGGCGAGCGGTTTGAACGAGAACATCGGCCTAGAACGCCTCTGCAGCCGGCACCTTCTCGCCTTCGGTGGCCTCCGGAATCGGCATGTTCAGGTTCGTCGCATTGGCCTCGAGCGCCGCCATCTCCTCAACCTCAAGATCAATGATGTCGAGATCAGCGTTCTCCAAGGTGGCCAGCGCCCCGGCGTTCACCTTGTTACTGTCGAACGGAATCTTTGATACCGTTCGGTGGACCACCGTCTTGAACTGCATTTCCTGGCGGTGCTTTTCGCCACTCCAGAAATCCTTGGTCTGGGCCCCGGCCTCGGCCCGCTTGAAGTCACGTTCCGTAATGATGTAGAGGCGGTTGAGCCTCGCGTCTTCATACGACACATAACCAAAGCCCCCCACAACCTCACCGCGGCTGAAAGGCTGCTTGACGACAAAGTCATATGACTCGATCTCGTTGCCACGGCCGCGCATGTGAGGCGTGAACTCGTCCGTCTCGTGGACCAGCTGGATCACAATATCGGTCGGAGGGATAAGCGCAAACTTGCGACGAGCAAATAGGGCGCCCTCGTAACCAATCCTGAGGTCAATATCGTACAGGTTCGTCTTGCTGTTCTTGTACGGAATGACGTGGATGTGATTCGGAATCAGCGCGTCGAGCTCCAGACTGATCCGGTGGATGGTATCCAGCGCCAACTTTTCGAGGTTGACGTTGTTCCATCCAACCGGAGTCCCTTTGGCTGCAAGCGCCTTGAACGCCGCATCACACTTGAGATACATGTGCTGGGCCAGGCGCTTTTGGAGGTCCGTGAACTGGATGCTCTCACCAAGTTCGGCTTTAAATTGGCGGGCAACCTTATCCATGAACCGGGCGCTGGCCGCTGCCAATTCCTGGCCCTTGCCCGTCTCCGGCTTTCCGTTGGTCTTGACAGTGTCGTTCTTGGTCTCTTGGGTCTTAGTAGTGCTCATACTCGTAGCGCCTCCTGGGCGGTCGCACCCTCAACTCGGAGTGCCTTGTCGTGTTCGGAAACGATCAGCTGGATCTGTTGGCCCTTGGTTGGGCGAATCTTGGTGACCGACTCCGCGTTGTCGATGATGATGGGTGGCGCGAACTGGTAGTGCTCGGCCAAAGTGTCGATGATGTCGAGACCCACGTTGAGCCTCGAACCATGGTTGAGATCGGAGAACGGAACCCCGTCGAATGTCGTCTCGCAACACTCAGCGAGTCCCCCGTTGATCTGGGTCTCAAAGAGCTTGAACCTGGCAATCTCGAACTTCGCGTTGATTCGTTCCTCAAGTCGCCTGACCTTCGTTCGAATGAACTCCTCAGTAAGGTGGAGTTCTTGGTCGATTTTGGCCAGCAC
>ERZ761599.109-NODE-109-length-22218-cov-4.997744_pt1 | contig 22218 bp, 44 predicted proteins | sample MGYA00511878_ERZ761599 | MGnify/ENA primary metagenome ERZ761599 (study PRJEB28899, sample SAMN03785569) | bioreactor sludge metagenome | biome: EBPR Sludge; feature: EBPR Bioreactor; material: 0.22µm filtered reactor supernatant | place: Saint Lucia: Queensland...
GGGTTTGGCAAGGAACAGAATTGCCATCAACACAATTGCAAACCCAACAATCAAAGACATGATTGCGATCGTCTCGCCATGGTCGTCCCAAAAGTCCTGCAACTTTTTGATCATCACCAATCTCCTCGAAGGTCAGCAGCGAAACGGGCATTCGATCGCATCACGCGACGAGCATCCTTTCGCAAAAGGACGTCAGAAGATGCGCTATGCGAAACGCAACGATAACGCTTCTTCAAGCGTGAGTAACGGCGCTTCCAAAGCGCATTGCCAACGAGAGAGATCGGTGCGGACATTAGGGCTCCTTGTTGAGAATTTCTGCTGCCTTCAAAAGCAGGAAAACATCGGACGAAGTGATCGTCGGGTCACTCTCACAAAGGTGAGAAAAGATTTCCTCCGGAGTGCAGTCGTAGCCAAGCATGCAGCGAACACGCTGAATGTGGCAGTCGAATCGATCCTGAATTTCCATGTTTTTCACTCCGGCTGAGAAAGAAGAAGGTCTTCGATTTCCGAGAAATAGACCCACTTGGTTCCGTCATTTTCGAACCAAACGAGCAGTCCGACAGCATCCCAAGACTGGTCTTGGATCGTGAAGGTTTCGCCGTCCAACTTGAACTGACAGCCTCGATAGTTCTTTCCGGTGTTCGCCATGATTTTAATATAGCATAGCCGGGAAGGATTTTCAAGTAATGCTAAGTATGTGTAATTGCAGGGAATTTTTCCCTGCCCTCACTCAGGGACAGAGGTATCAGCATCGATACCTGTGTCGGTCGGACCAGCATCCTGAACACCAGCATCCGTCCCCGTTTGGGTACAGTCACGCTCCCAAGCCCTTGCAGTTTGGCACGAAGCTTGCCTGCTTCCCTCACTTATATTCTGTGAGGTTTCGCACCATCTAAGAGCTGTTTCGTATTCCTGTACGAAATCTGCACACTGCTGTTGCTGGTGTTCGATCAGATAGTTTGTGGTCGGTTGTGCAGGTGGAGGCGTGGGGGATGCACAAGCAACTAAAAATAGACTAATAAAGGAGTTTTCTATCACTGATTTTTTCATAAAAATTAATTCCTGCCTGATTCCAGGCTTCTTCTACGAAGAGAACTTTCTTCGGTGTTTGTTCGGCAAGTCTGTCAAGCAATCTTGTCCCGACTCCCTTTCTTCTAAAGTCATGATGAACAAACGTTCCAATTGTGGAAACATAGATTGTTTGCAATCTATTGTTCATGTAGAATGTTCGTTTACTTGGTGCTTCTAACCAGATCCACCCAATTACTTCACCTTCATGCCAAGCCAACCAAAACTTATGTTTGCTTTTTGCTGTAAGATGCTGTAGAAGCGGATAAAGCGTACTTCCTCTGCGACCGAAGCCACCATTGGTAAGCTGCTCAAGTCTCTTTTTGAGTTTGGGTCGCTGGAGAATGTTTTTTGATGTATATGGTCCGAGAACTCTGAACATCATTTTGTATCTCCAGATTTCATTCCCTTTACAAAGTTTTCAACTTCCGGAATGAAAGTCTTTTCCAGTTCCTCAAAACCTTTGTTTGAAAAATGGTTTTGGTAAAGAATTTCTGTTGCACCTGTAAATGTAACTTTCAGCAACTTATCTGTTTGTCTACTAAGAAGCGGGCGCGGTGCCGAGAAAACATCAAAAATTTTCTCCAGTTCATCCTTCATTTTGTCATCAAAGACAAAATATCCATCGAAAAAGGAGGCAAATCCGATAAATACTCCAGCTAGAACAAAGAATGGAATGAGTAAGATAGTTGCTGGTTTTTCCAAAAAGTCTTTACCTACATACTTCAGGTAACTTGAATAGAAGGGGATGAATGACCTCGAAGGTTTTTCACCAAACCCAAACAAGTGCCAAGTAAGTTGAGCTAGATAGAAATAGGTGCAAATTCTCCTTACTCCAAGATACCAAAGAAAAAGTAGGGAGATTAGAAAGATGCCAAGAAACATGTTGTTATCCTTTGAAAGAATTTCTAAAGTTTGGAACACGACTTACTTCAAAATCAACTTCATCCATTCCAAGGATTTCATCAATGTTGAAATGAACGTACTTTGTTGCCCAAAGAAGTCGTAACAGCTTTAGATTGTAGCTAGAGAAGGACGAGCTTTCAACGAGAATTTCAGGATTCACCCACTTTACAACACCTGTTTCCCCATTTAGAGGACTTCCAACTTTCCAAGATGAAATTACCTTGTCCAAGTCTTTCACGTCACAACGCGGAAGAAAAGTGGTAGTAAGATAATCTGTTTCGCCCTTAACTTTGTAAATGAAGAAAGTTGTTAGTTCGTCTGCTTTATATCCGGTTTCTTCATAAAGTTCTCGGATGGCAGCAGAAGTTGCATCTTCATTTTCTTCAATCTTGCCGCCGGGAAGTCCAAAATCGTTTGGATTATTCTTTCGAGAAACAGCAAGAATTTGGTTCTTTTCTGGAGAATAGAGAAGAACACAGGCAGCGAGTTTAATTTGTTCGGTCATAGTCGTCTTCGGCGCCCAAGAATTTCTGTTTTTTTGAAATCTTGAGTCTCGTCTCGGTCTACAATTTGAAATCGTTCATGGATATTCATTCCCGGATCAATGAATTCCCAGGAATAAAACTTGTTTTTTATTTTGATTAGGAGTCGATGTATTTTTCTGGTTTCATCATATTGAAAACAGAAATGTGCAGCAACCCAAATCTTTTCATCTGTTTCAATGAAAAGAGGGTTTTCATCCTCTTTTACATGAAGAGATTGTGATTTTCGAGCAATTAAAGTCAAGTTTTCCAGTGAAGAAATCACTGGAGCCCTTGCTTCATTTGAAGCCGTTGGTTTATATGAAGGCTTATCTTTGCTCACGCCAATAAATAGCTGAGCAAAGGCTCATTCAGTTGAAAAGAGAGGGCTTCGCCATCAAGTCAGGGCTTTTTAGAAACTGTGGAATGATTTTCCACATTTGGTCCTTCACAAACTTTTCCTCGCCCTTGGAGAGGGTAAGACAGTGGATAGCAAGGTCTTCAACCAGCTTTTCACGCCACTCAGTGTCACGAATAAGATACTTCTCCTCATGAAGAAGATCATTTGCCAACTGCTTTAGACGAATAAACTCAAAAGGCGCAATGGTATCCATATTTCCTCCAATTGTTAGAAATCAGTTATATTCCGTCCCATCCTTACGCGTCAAATAATCTCCAGAAACACTCTTGAGTTGCAAGCGATTTCCCGGAAGACCTTCGGCACAAGTTTCCACCATTGGACGAAGAATTACGCCCTCACGAATATGAGACTTCTTACCAGAATACGTCTCATATCCATCAGTAAGTTCGTAAAGCTTTTCCTTGGTGAAAGGACCACGATAAAGGACCGGAACTCTTGTAAGTTCCAGAACTTCACAAAAACGGTCAAGTTCATCACTCGAAAGGTAGAAACCTTCTCGGTTGTCACCGACGAAGACATCGAAAACACGGAAATCAATCTGATCTCCAGTCATTCCGTACTTGAGGTCTTGTACACCAGACCCGAAAGTTTCTCCAAGCACGAAAATTCTATCTCCTCCATTCAGGAAACTTTCACGAACTTCATCGCTCAACAGAAACCACTTTTCAGCAAGATTGAGCTTTCGGGCAATCCGCCAATAAAGGTTATTCTTGTTGGCTTCATTGTTCTTGAGAGCAAGACCCTTCGCAGCCAAACCCTTTGAAGAAACAAAGGTATTTCCAATGTCAGGATGTTCCCACGCCGGGGGCATAATACCGATCATTGTCCAAGTGCCATGAAGCTTTTCCGTCATAACAACTTGTTCGTTTTCGGAAAAAAGCTCTGGATACTTCTTGAAGTTTTCGACATCATACTTGACGGTTCGATGCCCTCCAACGTGAGCAACCTCGCCAGCCATAGATGCAGGCACAGTTGGTTCCCACTTTGTAATCCCAAGTTCGTCCGCAACGTTTTGTCCGAGACTCCAATGCGGACGAGCGGGATACACAAGCCCCTGACTCAGAACACCACGAAGCTTGATTGCCTTTACTCTGTCCTTGTTGGACCCGGACAACTTTCCGTCAACGTTGATATCCTGTTGAATGGACAGTGGAACGAGCGACTGCTCCGGAATATAGGCAACCAAGTCACCAGACTTGTACTTTCCCTTCGGGACAACGCAAAGATACTCTCCAACTTGAGCAAGCTCAAGAGTATCAGCATTTTGGTGAGGCTTAATTTGAACCTCAACTACTTCGACAGAAAATGAAGACATGTTGTCACCTATGCTTCAACGATAGCAGGGCGGAGGAGGATTTTCAAGTAATGGAAGATAACCAATTAGAGATTGTCTTCATTCCACTGTGTATCAGAAGGCGCTGTGGGAATGTTGGAAAACAACTTACCTTATTTTCCGTTGAAATCCATTTCCGAGTTCCAGAAAATGGAGGATTTATTCCTGCCGCGGAAATAACATCCGGAAAATTCACGGTTCGTCGTACCAAAACTAGGTTACCATTTTTATCGAAAATGGTTTTACGAAACTCGTCTTGAAGAATTTGTGTTAGTCTTGAGGCTACTTGCTTCATGACAACAGGGTCGCCGGTGCGACCCGACACTTTTGATTCAATCAAAAGCTCGTGAACAATCTGATGAAACTCCATGAAAGATTCGCATTTCTGATAGAAATCAGTCGCGTAAATGCTTTTTGGAGTTTTTCCGCTCTTTACAAGAGTCTGTTCAAGTGTATCGAGATAGGTTTCAAAAAACCTATAGAAGATAGTGGAATTTTGTGTTATGGTATGATGAAATGAATAAAGTTCATCATTCTCTTGATCAAAAGCTTCATCTGCCTCATACCAAAATCCATAGTTTGCGATATTATCAAGATGCCAACGAACACCCGCAATCCCATCAAGAAAACCTTTGATAGGTTTGATTTTCCCCTTTACAAGGGGGTCAATTGTACGAAGAACTTCTGTTTTCCAAGTTTGGAGATATAGTTCACCAAACAACTCTTTGTTCCAAATAGTCGAAGGTAACGAACCGCTCATTTTATGCTGCTTGATCAGCATTTGGAGCTTCTCTGATTGAAGGATCAGATCAAAAAAGGGGGAAACAAGTGGTGAACTAAGAACGTTTTTATAAAACGCGGCTTCAACCTCTACAAACTCTGTCCATTCGGAGATATAGAGTGATCTCAACCCCTTTTGTTGCTCTGTTAGATTTAGGTTGGAAAGGTCGATCATGGCTCAATTTCAGGAGACTTCGGTCTTGAAACCCCAAGTCCAGTCACCGCGCGGATCTTGCACAACCAGATAGTTCCACGTCCCATCCGTCATGTAGAGGTTCGTCCCGCCATTCTTGAGCTTGGACTGTCGAGAAATTGCGATCTTTCCCTCTTCGTAGAGGCGCGAAAGACGCGAAAGGTCTTCATCCGTCAGAGGATAAGAAACGGTTCCCATGATTCACCAACCTTCGTCAGGGTTTTCTTGAGGAGTTTGCTCTTCACCTTCGAGCATCCAGACAATCGCTCGGAGAACGAAGTCCATTGCGGGCAACGTGCTCAATCCAAGCGCCACCAACATGATCGTCTCAATCAAGGCGCACCTCCGTGGACTCCATGTCCTCATTCGAGGACATTTCCTGCTCTGGTCCCTCAAGAAGGAACACAAAAACCCAGCAGAAAATCGTCATCAAAAGGATGATGGAAATCATGTCGCGGCAAATGTCGGGCGCTTCGTTCATTCCTATACATTAGCATACCTCGGGACGATTTTCAAGAAATGCAGCGAAAAAAATTCCTCAATAATTTCAAGGGTTTGGACGCTGTGCCTTCGTGGCATAGTAATACTCGTCCAATTCGAGCCTTTTGAACGAGGTGATATTTATGTCCCATTTTGGGGACCCAATTACAAGGACACTGTATTTTCTTGGTTCATAAATCCCTTTTTCGAGGGTTGAAAACCATTCAAATTTCCACTTTCCTCTACCTGGGGCTGTAAAAACTCTCAAAAATCTGCGATCGGTAATGTACTCTTCCCATACCCAACCACCTTCGTCAAGAAATTGGAAAATTTTCCTCTTTTTCTTTTTGGGGTTCACAACTCCCTCCACGCAAAAATTGTTGGATCGAAGTCTTTGATCATTTTTGAAAATAGATAGGCGTGAAAATCTACATCATTTATTGCAGTTGCATTCAATGTTTCATGAAGTGAGGATGCCGGACTAAGCCAAATCAACTCTTGTTTGATCCAATTTTCTCTAAAGGATTTGAGATCATATTTTCTTTGGAAGTTGATACGCATCATAACCAATAACATGAGTGCCTCTTCAAGGGCATTGGATGTTGTAAAAAAGAGTTTTGGTCTGCGAAGTATATCTCTGATTTGAGCGTCATGAAGGTCTGCTAACAAAACATCAACTTCCTTCTGTGTCTCCGTCGAAACTTCCGGAGTTTTCGATGTAATAACCGGAGATAAGTCTTCCGGTTTCTCTTCCCCATGGTAAGGGAGCATAACTATCTCTTGTGCTAGTGTTGGAGTTGTTTCTTCCTGCATCACAAACTTTTTCTTTTTGATTGCATTCATCTTTGTAGTATGATTTTTTCTTTGATGGCTGTTTAGTCAATACAACTTCATCATTGTTCTCATAGAAGCAATAGCCAAAAAAGAAGATTGAAAGAAGTATCGGAATGGAACAAAACGTAAAAGTAAACTTTGGAAAAGAAAACCATTTCCAAAGAATCAATCCAAACAATCCAATAACGGCACCAATAACAAATAAAAACAAACCTAAAATAAAACACAAAACTTTTATGACGATGTGTATTTCTGGTTTGTCTTCCATGTCAGTACCTCATTTATTCAATCTGTGTCTTGCTGATACCAAGAAGAGTACAGAGGATATCCATAATCTTCATCATAATCTTCCTCGGGATGTGTCATCGAATTGTTTTTCTGACCTTGTAGAGTTTCGTATTTTGAAAGAAGCGGTGCAGAGAAGTTCTGACAAGAAGGCGTAATGCATTCCGCAGAGATAAACAATAACTGACAAGGGTTTCCGCAACAGGGACAATTACTCCAATTCATCAACATCCTCTTTCTTATCTTTCTGTCTCTTATCTTGAAGCAACTTCTCTAAAAATTCAATCTTTAATTCAAGTCCGTGCGTTTCAGAAGAGCCTTCGTAAAAGGCATGTTCGAGATTCCTCCAAAGAATTTCTCGTAACAAATCAAGTTTTTCTTCACTCAAATGAGCCGTCTCGGCAGAATAGAAAATTTCTTCGACTTCTTTCATGAGGAGATCAATCACCTCAGTAAGAACTCGAATTTTTTTTCCTTCTTCAATCTGTTTTTCTTTTTTGCCCACAACCTAATTAACCCGTTCAAACATTACCCAAGAAGAGTATTTGAGGTCTTTTGTCTTTTTAGAAAGATTTTGTAGAATCTTTGGCTTTCAAAAACAGAAACTAACTCCCATCCATTCTCCCCATGTTCTGCTAATTTTTGTTCACAAACAAACATGTTTGGAACAGTTTCAACTTTATACTCCCACTTAGTCATATTCATCATCTTTCTTCTATTTATTTTTATGGCTCTACACGGTTTATATCGCTGTCTGCTAAACCCTTCAGGCGTTTCATATTCTACTTCAAACATTGTTGAAGTAGAATCGCAGAATGCATATGTAAATATCTTTAGATTTCTTTCAACCTTGACAGGATCAGGAGAAGTTTCAAGAATTGCATACAATATTGGTCATGTAAACTCTGGAGCTTTGGGAAATGGTCTTGGTTTTTGGGGAGAAGCTAACCAATGTGGAGGTAATGCTTGGTCTGTTTGGCGTTTCAACTCTGGAAGCAACCGAACATTTGATTTTTACATACTGTTTCAACATGCGGGTGGTCAGTTCACGGCAACATTAGGAAATACTTCGGCTTCTTATGGGTTTATTCCAGTCGCCGATTCCACATATCCAAACACATATCGTGGAATGTTGGCTTATCAGATTGCTGCGTCCGTAGATCCAACAACCGGAATTTCTTCAAACCCTTGGAACGGCACAACAAACAATAATGGAACAGATGCAAAAGGAACTCCAACATGGGTAACAGGCTCGGTTGGACATGATCTTTTTGTTGTTCCTGCTAACAATAACGAAAGACCAAACAAAGATAGTTTGGCAGCAATCTACTATCGAGGAAATATTGCTACGGCATATCGATATGTAATGAACATACATTCATGGAATGATACCGATTTAGATGGAATGTTCTTCTCATTCTTTAGAGAAGATCAGTTTTCAAATAACCAATATTCTGCTGGGGGTCTTGATTATTTGGAACATGCTTGTTATATTGGAACTTATAAGCGAAGAGATTCTCTAACTGGGTCAGTCAAAGCTCCAATTGTTGGTGTCGGTGGTGATAGCATCCATAGTAGACCGCTCCAAAGTAATAGTAATCCCATCCTAATTCGTTCTGGTGCTGCTGGGATTGCGCTCTCTTCTTCAAATGTTGCAACACTTTATGCTTTCCCATTAGAAGGAATTGGAGGAATAATTTCTATTGCAAATCCAATGGGAATTGATCCTTCTTTTTTGAACAAGAAAGAAACTCATGAAATTTTCTTAGTTGCAACAGGAAGTACGGGTGGTTCGGCAGGAACCGGATCAGTTGGAATGGTTGGAAGCTTGGGAAACAATGTAAGAATTGCTTGGTCTATCTTGCCACTAGCTTGTAATCAAACACATATGATGGCGTCTTTACAGAACTCTTCAACAGTTGGAGGTGTCATTGTTCTTCCATGGTCAGGTTCAAATTCTTTTTGGACAGCAACGAGCCAATCTGGCTCAATATTATTTTGAGGATTGAATATGCCTATTTTTGCAGCAGTCGATTGTGTAACCAACAGTGGTTCAATCAACAACAACTACATAAACGCAAATGAACTTTATGTTACTTGCTATAATGTTCTATTAGCAGCTCAAACAGCAGGACATGTAACAAGAATTGCTTATGGAACTGGTTCTGCTGTTTCAGGAGCCTTGGGAACTGGAGTTGGATATTGGGACACTGGCAACGCTTCTGGTGGAAACTCTTTTTCTGTTTGGAGGTTCAACTCTTCGTCGTATCGTTCATATGAGTTTTATTTGTATCTTGGATATGCAGCAACCGGAACAACGATTGGTGCAGAACCAAGTCAGTCTCTTCAAAGAAACACAACTTCAACCTTGTATTCTCCTTTGATTTTCCAAATAGCCACATCTTTCAATCCAAATACAGGAGTTACAACAAATCCTTGGAATGGGACGACTAACAATAACGGTACAGATACTTTCAATACACTGACCTCAACAATGTGGAGATCAGCTTCCGCAGGAAACATTCTTCATGTTTACCCAATGGGAAACACAACCGATAGTACATTCACTGGAAGTCGAAATCTTGTTGGATTGTTAGCCTCGGGTCTTGGAGCAACCAATCCAATGAGATTCAACTTTTACGTTGCTGCTGGCACGCAAGGTGACGGAATTTTGATGACATACAAACCGAATGCTGCAAATGACACAGTTTGGAAGTGGAACTTTGATAGAAGACGAGATTTCTACTCTTGGTGAATAAGTGGTTGCAAAGTTCCACTTGTTTATTGCTCCAATGATGAAAGTTCCAATGATTTTTCAACTTCAATCACAACAGTTACTTGGCTGTCTGGTTCAAGTGGTATTGCATTGCCAAACAATCAACTTGGAAATCCATTTTTTGCTGATGTTGAATGGTGGGCAAAACCAGGAAACGTTCCAATGAACTCTTTCCTTGGAACACAACCAGCTCAAGAACTTTCTTATCCTCAACTTTGTATCAATGGAAATGTCGGAATTGGATTTCTTGGAGCAATTGATAGTCCATTGATGAAGATTGTTGGTGGTCTATCAACAGACAGTCTTGTAAACTCACAAAATAACGTGATTTTCGGAGCGACCGGGGGAACTGCCACATTGAAACTTATGGCACCATGGAGTTCATCAGTTGGAGCCGTTCCCGGAACATTGAACTACAGAACAGGAAGTACATTCTAATGTCAGTAAATCTTCCATTCTCTTCACCTATTTCGTCCTCGATGGCAATTTCAAATGCTTTCAATTTTGATCCTGTTAATGCAGCAGGTGTTGGTCTTTCAATAGAAACAACAACAGAAAGTTCCGGAGATCCTGTGCCGATCTATCGTGGCATCTCCGGAGGTTCTTTTGTATATTCTGTCGGAATCCCTCCCGGCGGTGCAACATTCATAACCATCATTGGCTACAAATGAAAAAAGAGGCTCATTTTTGAGCCTCTTTTCTTTTCTAAACTTGGTGGACATGACGGACGTCTTTTATTTCTCTATTTCTTTGATTTCTTTCAAAAAGAATAGAGTTTCTTGATCTGAAAAAGATCCTTTGCAGAGATTTGCCATGAAACAAACAAATTGAACATTGCCTTTTTGATAAGGCTTCTTCCCGTCAATTCTATCAAGACTTGCTCTTTTTGGTGAAGGAGGCTCTGCCTCCCAATCTCGTGTCGTTTCAGGTAATGACATTTCGAGTTTTGTTAGGGCACATTTTCCGCTTTGCTTCACCCACAAATCTCTCAAGAATTCAAGAGAAAGATCCGTTCCTTGTTTTCCCCACTTATTATTTCGAACCCTGGCTTTTCTCAAAAAGTAACGAAACGGAGAAAGAACATCTTTTCTATTATCCGCTCTCAAAAACTTTACATTTCCTTGTGCAAAATATTCGCCCAAATTTTTCTTATTGAATTGTCCAGCGCACTTCTGAGAACAAAAATTCTTCCGCTCCTTCTTTCTGTTTCTATTGACTTCGCGTACAGATCGCTCAAACTCCTTCGAACACTGAAAACAAAAAACCTTTACATTAGCCATATAATCAGTTTGATTGATGGAATAGCTAATGTAAAGGTGGAATTGGAGGACACGACGGGGAATTGAACCCCGTGTCCAAAAAAACCTTAGAACTTCTTTTACGTTGCCTATGTAGTTTCCGCTTTTGCTGAGGAACTTTCGTTCGACTGCCAGGAAGCTCAGCGCATCTACCAACTGTCCTGTTTTCTTTACCCAAATCTCGTTCTGTAGTTAATGGTAAAGTGGTTCACTACAAAACCAGTCTTCTAAAATGATGCAACAAGAACTACGAAGACTTCTCATGCTTGTCACACCTCTTACTCAAGCGGCAAGAGGAAGGTATGCGTTTTCTGCATTTGTTTTTGAACACAGTATTTGATTGGTTATGTTCGCCCAATACAACGTGGATACATTCCTTGTGTTTCTCTGTCGAAACCTGTCATGCCCGTAATTTTGAGGTCCGTAAGACCTCGTTCCAGTTTTACATCATAGAGGATCATGCATCATTGAAGGAAATGTTATTTCACCTCACTTAGAGAATAAATAAGTTGGTCCAATTCAATCCAACCAACAATTTCGTTCTCTTCAAAAGAGAACGAACCTAACTTTTTTTCAAAGTAATTCATAATTGAATCGATCATGTTATGAACTATCTTATTTGCGGATTTTTCCAAAACTGGAAATCTCAATGGATGAGGTTTTAGGTCCGTCAATTTTGGAAACTGACATGAATACCTTGTTGGACGAAGCAAGGCATTCACATGATATTGAACATGTAAAAGTATCTCTTTGCTTGCTTCGAAGTTATAAATGACATACCTTCGACCCCAAGAATATTCTTCAAAATCATCTTGATCCATCGCATCAGATTTTAGTTGAAGAATCTCACCTTCGAACACTTCAAAGAAGCAGATTTTGTCTTTGCTCAAATCATAGGCAATTCCTGAAATCGGACCATCCCAATAAGAATGAGTTGATAGTGTCAGAAATTTCCCATCCAGTTTCGGATACTTGTTTTTTACATCAATAAAAACTTTTGAAGATGTAATTTTGTTACTATCAACTAACGACATATCGTTCCTTCATGCGCCGGTCTTGCGACGCGGACGGGGTGGTGTTGAAGGGGAAGGTTTTTCCTTTTTTTCAGTCTTTTGTTCAAGAGGATTGTCTTCAACAATTGGAAGACGCCTGCGTGGTGCAAGAGGCGGCGTTTGCATATATCCAGAAGACCCGAAACCTTGTACGGGCAAAGGTGCTGGTTGATTTGTTTCGTTTGTTGTGAGGCTTTGCGTATTCAAATGCTTTGATTGAATACTGTCAATCATTTTCTTCAATCGAGACTGTTCAGCTTCTACTTGATTTTTCAATTCTAAGAAAGCTGAAATCTCTTTCTTGTCAACTAAGAGGAAGCCTGTCATCAAAAATATGATGACAGAACAAACCAAGAGAAATAATCCAAATCCTGACAAGGAGCTTTGAGCAAAAATAAATCCTGCCAATGCTGCCATCATGTTACTTAGATTGATTTTACTTACCACCTTATCAAAGAGGTTCGAAGCTTTTTGGAAAAAGTCAAGGACTGTCATTGTTCAATCGTACTCCATGATGGATTATCATTCAATCGTTCAGAGCCATCAGGAGGCTCTCTGTGGTCATCAAAAGAAGAAGATGAAGATTGGTACCTTCCAAATATCAAAAGCCCCTCGAAGGCTTTTGATTTATTCTAAAGGTCAATCGAAGATACTTACCTCAAATCCAAAAAGAACAAAGAACTTGTCTCCTTGGGTGTTGTTACTTCTGGTAAAGAACCAATTCGGAAACACGTCCTTGTCCCAACTCTCACGGAAAGCCGAAAACGTCAGCCATCGGATATAAAGATTGTCACTTACCCACAAAATCATTGTTCTTCTCCTTCTGGAATTTCCCTGCCAAAGTAGATAACATGATTAGGAATATCTACGGGACCGCTGCCAACAAGTCGGCATGTTGGACAGGTTGTATAACCCTCAATATTTCGAGGGTCAGAGTTACACTCTGGACAAGCATCGAGCTCAAACTCTGCTAGAGTACGAATGCTGTCGGACCACGAATCCAAAATTCGAAGGTCAGGGCGATTATCCTGAATGAAGATAATCATCATAAGGTGAGGCTTTTCAGGAACGGTTTCCTGGGCGTCTTCTTCATCCATTTCAGCCACCATTGCGACGGAATTGTTTGTTGCTGATGTCATAAATGTATCCTTCTTCTTTTATCGGCTCGTCGATGCAGTTTGTAAGATAAAAATCAATTTCTTGCCACTTGCAAGAAAAGATGAGGGTTGTTGTTTCTGGAGAAAACAGATGAAACTTTGTTGTTGGGTTCTGTCCAACAGCCTCAACAAAGATTTCACTTACAAAGTAAACAGTTTGTGGATCAAGGTCCTTCCAAAGGACGTAGTCATATTCGTAAGGTGGAGTTTTACTTGAATAAGTTTTATGCTTCGTTTGCATCCACTGCCTGTATTGGAAAGAGCTTGGATCACATTCTCTTTTCGAACCAAGTATTGCAAGACGCCAGGCGGGCATACGTTGCGTGAATTTCACAAACTTATGCAGAAACTCATTCTGTGCTGTCTCTTGTAGGTGAATGGTCATTGGAAAACATTTTCAAAACTTCATATTTTGAAGTTAGTTTGACTTCTAAAGCTTCAACTGTTTTACTCAGAGGCATATGCCTCAAAGCATTTAGAAGCGTTTTGATCTCTTCTAATGAGAGTTGAATATCAGTCATCGATGTTTGGTCCAAGCTTCAAGTCTGCATCCGAAATATCAAAATCGGTCGGCATGAACTGTGGCTTGGAAGAATTCAAAGCCATGCCCGTCGTGCAGAGATAACAAAAATGTTCTGGGTTTGCTGCCCGAACAATTTCTGCCATTGGCTGTCCCTTGTGTACAGGGCAAAACTCTTTTACGTTCAACTTGCGGTTATTGTCTTTTTCTCTCATGGATCAAAGATAACAGGTTTTGCTGGAGAAATCAAGGGAAATATCAAGAAGCTGGAGATTGTGGTCTGTTGAGTGGAAGATAACCAATTAGAGAGACTCACAGTGGACATGCAAGGTCAAGAAACACAAAAGGACTGGTGTTGTTCCAGTCCTTATCGCTCGTTTATTCTTAGTGTTGGTGGCTCTTACTTTGCCTATTCGTTATCAAACGACGCCGAACCTTTACGACATTCGGCAAAGCTTACCACGAATATAGGACCGTCCCTTGAGTTTGAGAACTTCATTATTCTTCGATCAGACTTTCTTTGAACTTCTTGATTTTCTTTAGAGCCTCAAAGAAATCAATTCCCGGGTGAGATTTGATTTCCAATCCACCTGACTGAATTATCAGTTTACGGCTATCCGCATCCCAAGTACAGTAGTAGGACTTTTTATCTTCAATTTTTACGAAGATACTGTCCATTCTTCATCGTCCAACCTTTCGTGAAGCAAGAACGACACGAAGGATTGCACTTTCGTCATTTAGACTGTCGCCCCACGTCGGGTCCATCACGCGAATCCGAGCATTCAAAAGCTCGATTGCCTTCTCTTCCTCATCTGTCAGTTCAAGTTCAGACATAGCAATTTGCTCTGCCGTGTAATTATCCATGAACTTTTGATTACTGTCGGTCATGATGAACCTCCGGCTTTTATGAAGCTAATCTTTTGCCCACAGTCCAGACACTTCCACTCATGCTCCGTCCCAAGTCTAATGGCTTTGGCAAAAGTGTGGTAATGTGCCCAGGAGTGGGTTCGAATTTTCTTTTCGCGAATGCGCTTAATTTGTTTATCGTGATTTTGATTTGCCATCAAAATGAATGTTGCCTTCGAGGGCTTTCCCGCGGAGGTTTGCGCAGGAATAGGAGAATTTTCAATCTCCCGAATAAGCTTCAGTTTCTTCGCTTCAAGAAACTTTTCGGCGACTTCCAAGTCGCAATCTTCTTTTCCAACAAGAAAGTTTAGTGCCTGGAAGAGGAAAATGAAGGTATTTTCCTGAAAAGTCTCTGCAACTTCTCTAAGTTGCAAGACTTGAAATTCGTTGGCATCCGAAATCTTCGATTCCTTGAGGACGTTCTCAACGAGCTGCCTAAAGGATTGTTTGTCGAAGGTGAATTTATCGTATAGCGTGTACTGCCTTGTATGCTCCATACTTCTTCTCAATGTCGGACTGTGCAGTCCTTCCACCATCCGCAACAAATCGTCCCATGCACCTCTCGGACCGTCACCGTGCCATCAGCATTGACAACGTTGCGCTTTGCTCGAAAATGGCTCTTGAAGGTGTCGTCGTCGCTACATGAGAAAGGTGCCCAATCTTCAACCACCACGTCATGAAAACCTTCGTCTCCAAGAACGTCTTCGGCATCCGATTGGCTGACCTGACAACCAATCGACGAAAGAAATACGAGGCTCAAGACAAGCAAAAGGTTCAAAACCATTTGCGAAACAAGAAAAGTTCTGTTCTTCATCATTGTCTTTCCGTGAGAAGTTTCTTCACTTTTTTGACCCTGGGTGAGCCCGAGCCACCTTTTGTAGAAACCCCTTCTCAAGGAGGAGGAAATCTACGGGATCAAGCTTCGCCATCCTCAGAGCGATTTCTGATTCAATGTTCTCGATCACTTCGATCTTGAGAGTCGACCAAGCATCCACCTTCTTTTCTGCTTCGTATCGATCGAAGGAAACGAAAAGAACCTTTCCTCCCTCGTATATGGGGGCGCCACGTCCCTTGCCACCACCAGGCAAAGATACAACCTTGTAGATGATTTTATCGGTCATCCCTCACTCCTTGTTTTGAGGGGATTTCTCGAAGAGCAACTTCGCTGCCTTCAAGCGCCAATGAAACTTCTTTTCCTCAGAAGCTCGCGCCCAGGCATCAGCCCCATAAAGGTTCTTGTCTGCATCCCCTGCCAGGTTCGCGGCAATCGTTTCTAGACCCTCCAGACGCGACGCCGGAACAAGCGTCCATTGAAAGTCATGAGTGTAATGACGCGTCTTACATCCCTCGCATACAACATACTGCATGCTTCGCTCACGCGGGTCACTGCTATCAACCTCGCTCCACTTCACGTCATGTTCTTGCACGATGTAGGTGCATCCACATGTCGAGCACTGCCACAAGCAAGCCTTGACCTTCCGAACCGAAAAATCCTGTCCCAAGAACTTCATGTCACTTTCCCTTCTTCTTGCCGAGGCTTTGAACGCGCTTCAACAGCATTCGCAACTGGATCTCAACCTCACGAGCCTTCGTACACATGCCAGAAAAATAGTCGTCGTCTGGATACCGTTCGCTTCCGATCGTGAACAGCTCCGACTTGAGCTTTTCGACTCCGGTTTCCAACATTTCGTACTTTTCCTTGAGGAGACGAAGCTCCTCACGAAGCTCGGCAGCCTCATGGCTTGCGTAGATGAAATCGCTACTCATACTTCCTCCACAGAAATGAAAGAGCCCTTCGGGAGAGCACGAACCTGCTTGAAGAACGCGACGCCCTCGTCGCTGCATCCGTAGTGAAAAGCCGTGTCCAACCGCGACATGAACCATTCTCGCGTAATCAGACAACCCTTGACACTTCCGAGGATCGCTTTGATCGTCTCTTGCGTCGCACGATGCACTGGCATCAAAGGAAGCTCCACAATGTTTACTGTCCGTTGCATGATGCGTCACCTTGGTTACTTGCGTTCCCTCTTTTCTGGTCCCAAGTCAACTTCGCTCGACCAGTAGTCTAGTCCCGCTCAGAGTGCTTGGAGCCAGAAAAGAAGGGTGGTGCTTTCTTAGCAATGCACCACCACTTCCCATCTCAATTTTTATCTTTAGTTTTTTTGTAAGCGGCTGCTCACCGCTCAGCAATCATCAGCTCGAATCAGGTTCATTATCATTACCTCTGTTCACTACGCCTAGGGTCAATTCACACTCACAAAAAGACATTCACAAAGCTTAGCTCGGACCGTCTCGGATCATGTCAGATCCCCTTATGCTAGTACGATGTTCGGTGACTTATGAACCGGAAGAGAGGAGAGGAGAAGAAGGTGAGCCAGGCTCACTCCGCGCTGACGCGGTTCTCCTTGCGGCGCATGTCCTTCTCCGTGCGAAGGGTGCGCGACTTGTTGCCGTGGTTGCCCGTGCCGCAGCCGAGGTTCGTCAGGGGACGACCGCTCTGCACTGCCTTGAGCACGCTCACGAGGGTGCGCTCGAAACGACGGTCGAGAGCCGCGTTGTACAAGACCGACTTGCCGGTCGCCGTGCCGCCCCAAGAGACGAGCTGGAGACTGTCGGCGGACGCACCCGCGTCCGAAAGGGCACGCTCCAGGCGAACCCGAGCCTCGCCCTCGCTGAGAGCCGGACGACCGAGACGCGACTTGACGCTGTCGACGCCCTCGTTGAAAGCGTTGCGGATCAGACCCGCGACCTGGCGCTTGGAGTAGGACTCCTGCTCGCCCTTGATGACGTTGACGATGAGGGTTTCGAGGATGGAATTCGTGGACATGTTTTTACCTGTTTTTCTGTTCTGTTGTTGTTGTTGTTGTAGTTGAGTTTTGTCGGTTTTTCGTCTCGACGGCGACGGGGCGTTTGGTTGCCCAACTGGTTCAAGGAACCTCTTCGTTCCCCTCACCATGTATTCACTATAACCGACCCGGCAGGCATTTTCAAGTAATGGGGTCATCTTTTTTTCTTTTTCGCTAACCCCTTGATTATATTGGCATTTTGGGTTTCTGGCTTCACTTCCATGAAGGTGTGCCCAAAGGGCACACAATATTGCCGGGTCGTATTCAGTTTTCAGGAGACTTTGGGTTCCGGGCTTTTCCTCTGCCCCGTTCCCTTATGCTCTCAATATAGCAGGACCCTACCCGGTTTTCAAGAAATACCTCAAAATTTTCTAAGTGCCCGAAATTGTTAGCGTTTCTGGAAGTGGAAAGCTTCATGAACGTTGACTTGGGACCGTGAAGGTTTGGCGGCGTTATCATGCGTGATACATCCCATAAATTACAGGGGAAATTGAATGAAAAAACCCCGGATTTACCGGGGTTTTTTGAAAGGTTTTCATGTCATTTTCTTCGAGTTTTGACGAACTTGATCGAGCAGGGTATTTTACAGTCAGACTGTAATCCAAGGTCAGCGTAATTCCAAACTCACTGTAATTCTAGTGCTAGAGGAATTACATTCCTGCTGTAATTTGTCTCCATCGAAGGTCAATTAAACCTTCAAGGGCTGTATAAATATTTCTATTTAGAGGCAGCCCTTGGTCAGAAAACTGAATGTATGCGATTGGATCATTGCCAGTCATAGGTGACATTTTTTCTTATTCCATTCGGGTCGAAATAATCCATATCTACCCTTTCAGAATAATATCCATTCGATGCTCCAAGCCATCGCATCGTCACTACACCATTTTGAGTTCGAAGATGATAGAAAGTCCACGTTCCGGACTCTCCTGCTTCCTCTCCTGCTTCCTCGGAAATGCAGTCGAAAGAAATAACCTTTCCAGTTATTTCTCCAAAGAGTTCATAATCTGAAAGAGAAACGGATTCGCAACAATCCTGTTCATGGTAAAATACCAGTTCGCCGCCGTCAGCAAAGTTGAGAACGACTCGGTCAGAACCTTCTTTAAGTCCATCAACCGAGACAATTACTGAACCAACTATGTCAAATTTCGTGTCTGTGCTCATATCTCCAATGTAACCTATCAAGTGCGGGATTTCAAACGATTCGCTCCAACCACTTGCCAAAACAAGATTCGAAGGTCTTGAATGTCATGGACACTTGAAGGCTCGCAGGTGAATGCCTTGTCCTTGATCTCAAAAAGGAGATCCTTCTCCATTTGATTGAATGGAAAATCCTGCTTTGAAATCCAATCAGCCAAAGCAAAACTTGAAGTAAAGAGAGGGTTTGGATGATTGGGTGATGACTTAGGATGCAAAGGATCCATACATTCAACTCTCTTTCACAAAGAGAAGAAACCACAAGAGTTTAGAAGGGTCGACAACCGGAAGAAAGACATTCTCAATGCTGCACAAAAGCTTTTGTGCGTCATGACCGTGATTCTTAGCAATCTTGTCAGCTTCAAGAATGTTCGCAGCAGTACAAACAAAAACCACGTTCTTCCATTGAAGAACGGGAGAAGCGTTCAGGTTTGAAGAACCGTGCGGATAAGAAATCCCTGGTTGCCGATAGAAGTAAATCTTCATCGAAGATGATGAATGAAAATGCATCAGTCTCTTTCACTAAAATCGTTAAACTTTACGGGCTTGTTTAGCCAGTGTTCGTCAGTTTGAACGTGCTTTGGACGAACCCACTTTGCACAAAAAACTCCGAAGTTTTCGTATGAAAACTTCTCACTTCGACGAACAACATAACCCTCTTGCTTAGAAAGGTCAAGTTTTTCATGAAGCGTCATCATCGTGGTTTCATCCCACAATCCCCGATAAAGAACAGGAACGTGCTGGAGATCAAGCAAAGAACACCATTCCACGGTTTCGTCCCATGAAAGACACTCGTTCTTCTCATTCCAGATCGAGAAGACCATGAAGAAGCTCGGAAGCTTTTCGTATTCAATGGAATGAACGGCGGCAATATTCTCGCCACAAACTCGCCAACCCTCCGGAATGTCCTTTGCTACACGAGCGTGCAGGCTTCGGATGAAGGTGCGTGAAGGGTGCTTTGCAAGCGTTTCAACAGCGCGTGCATGAAGATGGTCGTGGTAAAGCGAAGTATTTTCGCCATCCATCTTTTCCGTTACCACCACGTCCTGACCAACAAAATGAGAAAGGTCATAAAGAAACCGATCATCACTTTGCGTCCCTGGCGACCAAGGAACGTGATAGGTTCGTGGATATTTTACTGAGATTGTCATTGTTTTATCCACTTGAAAAAGGAAACCAAACCCTGACCAATCAGGGTTCGAATTCGAACGGCATCATCTATACCAAAAGCGTTTGGAAAATCCAAAGGATGCGAATGCGCTCGATACTGATTTCGGATCCTCCAAAGTTTCTTTTGGTTTGGAATGTGCGTTTTCATCACTTGAAGTACAGATGCGAAACGGTGTCTCGATCTGCACCCTTGTATCCAAGGCGGAAATAGGAGAAACGGAAAACCTTTCCGTTCTGAAAGACCTGAAACTCCTCCGGTCCGCAACACGGACAGGCAGTGTAGACATAGGTCTGCACGTTGTGCGTCTTGAGCTTTTGCTCAAGCTCCACGGCAAAACCACCGCGAACGACACTTCGAGCAACGACCTGAGCGGTCATGAAATCCATTCCGTCCCGACGAAGCTCCTTCGCGAAACGCTGCACCTGGCGCTTTAGAGTTGCCATCTATTCACCTCGTATTTATAGACTACCATAGCACGAGGTGATTTTCAAGAAATAGCTGTCGATTTTCTAAGTGCTTGATTTCGTTGAGTTTTTCAACTGCTTTTCTAGGCAGCGACCGCACACGTATTCGTAGCAAATTCCGGACAAATGGTGCCCGCAATTGGTACAGTTATTGCTTTCGGGGTCCCTGTAGCAATTTTGACACACATCACTGTCAAGTCCCGAAATGGGGACGTCGCAAGCAATGCATGTCCTTATTTGGTGACTGTCCATTTGCCAGAAACCTTCGGACAAAATCTATCCATACAGTTCAAGTAGCTATTCATGGCATACCATGAATTCTTTTCGACGATTTCCAAAAACTGTCCAGCATACCATCGAACAGTTTTATCGTCACCCTCTTTCATGTCTTCACCAACAAAACAATTAGTTGCAAGTCCTTCTTCTTCAAGAAGTTCTTTTATCCTAAAGTAGGCTGTCTGTGCTTCACGCACATCACCATTTTCTACCTTGATAAGGATCGAGCGAAGTTTCTTACGAAATTCAAGGTTCTGTTCTGGTGTTTTTGTTTCAAATACATTCATCGATATGGACCATTGAAAATAGTTTGCTTAGTCGCTTTGGTTGAAAAGAAATTTCTTTCGATTCTTTTTAGCTTCAATAGAAGCTTGGCTTTGAAAGACAACTTTCTGCTTATTGGTTTTAGCCAATACCAACGCTGTTCCGGGTTGTCTTTGTAAAGGGCAACACAGTGCTTTCGCATTGGTTCAGTGAAGTTTTTTTCAATATCAAATGCCATAAGTTCGCCTTTTTGAAATCGAAACATAATTTCTTCGGCTTCAATGGCTAAAAGCTTTTCATCGAAAGCCTCATGAAGCTCGTAGATTATGTCTTCAAGGTCATTCATGACTTTTTAGAATCAAACATGCAATACACGAACATATAGACAAGAACTACAAAGTAGAAAAATGATAGAAAAAATGCTGTTTTTGCAGTGCCAGCAAAAGTAAGCAATCCAAGATCGGTGCCTAGCGACATGCAAAGAGCCGTTGCTGTCATAAAAATGAAAACTTGGAGCATTCTTTGAAAGATTGCAGTCTGCATTTCAAGATTCTTACTCATTTCTTCTTTCCTTTTCCAGAACAGGTTCGTGCGTTGTGTCCACTTTCTCCACACTTGCCGCACTTTCTTTCTGCCTTTTCTTTCTTCACAACTTTAGAAACTTTTTGAACAGTTCCATCCGCCTGAGTCTCTTCAACTTCTTGAAGGTTCTCTCGTCCAGCCGCCGCGAACGTTGCTGAATTCCAAACAACAGGACCAGCAATCCCCCAAGATTCCTTGAGTTTTTCTTGCTCTTCCTTAGTCATGCGATCCCACGGATGGTGGGTCTTCATTTCATGAATACGTTTCTGTCTTCGTTCTTCTTCTTTTACATCACGACACTTTGCTGAACAATAAAGGAAGAAGTTTCCTTTCATTTGCTCTTCAAGCTCGGGAACGACTTCATTGCAATGATTGCATCTTGTATAGGAAAGCATAATCAACCAAAATGAGCTTCGACAATAACTCCGTTGTCCATGGAGCCGTCTACGACAATGTACTTGTATTCAACGCCATTATGAATTCTAGTTTCTTCCTTGAAGGACAAACTATCTTCACTAAGCTTGACGTTGAGGCGATCGGGATGGAAATCCCGAGTCAAGACCATCCTTACCTTTCCTGCCTGATAAACACGAACCCAAGAAATTTCTTGTTTGACTTGAGCAAGTATCATTCCGATAAATCGTGAAGTGTCAGGAGGTGTTGGAGATTGAAATGTATCGTTATCGTCAGTCATTTACTTTCCTTTGAATTGGAGCCTCCCACGGGATTTGAACCCGTAACCTTCCGCTTACGAGGCGGGAGCTCTACCGTTGAGCTAGAGAGGCATTTTGTGCTATGATCAACAATAGCAAGAAACCGACGAAATTTCAAGGAAAATCATTCAGTTCTTTTTTTTTGACCCAATCTTGGAACTTTCCCCAAATGAGTGGG
>ERZ761599.116-NODE-116-length-20380-cov-42.028290_pt1 | contig 20380 bp, 28 predicted proteins | sample MGYA00511878_ERZ761599 | MGnify/ENA primary metagenome ERZ761599 (study PRJEB28899, sample SAMN03785569) | bioreactor sludge metagenome | biome: EBPR Sludge; feature: EBPR Bioreactor; material: 0.22µm filtered reactor supernatant | place: Saint Lucia: Queensland...
CAAGCGGATGCAGGAAGATCGCTTCGAGGATGTCGAGGAGAAAGAGCATGGGGCCTGAAGTCCGAGAGCCTTTCGACCCCCGGGTTGGTGTCCGCCCTGGGCATCACCCCAGACCGGACTTCAAGCCCCATGCGAGAAATCTACTGTCGGAACAACTGCTTGGCAAGCCGCTCGCATTGCACCAGCAGCTTGTCGAGGTTTACGTTATGGCGCGGCTCCAGCCCGGCCGCCAGGTCGCTCACGGTATCGAGGACCACCTGCCCTTCGCGCTCGCCCAGGTTGCGCGCAAACCATTCGCGCAGTGTGTCGCCTTGCTGCGCCGAACCCCGTGCAAGAAAGGCGGCGGCGAGCGGCGAGAAGGCAGGAAACCGTGCGAAGACGGGGGCTGATTCCACCGCGAGCGCGGCGGGAGTCGGCGCGGGAGCCGCTTGCAGAGCGGGTTGCGCGGCAGGCGCGGGAATCGGCGCAGCGACGGCGAGAGGCGCGGGCGCTTGGGCAGGGGCTGGCGGCGGCGGGATCTCCGCGGGCGCCGCGCTGGCGCGCGGCGCTGACGACGGCACGAGCTTGCCGTCACGCACGGAACCGCCATTGAAAACGCCGGCGAACTCCGGCGTGAACACGTAGCGGCCCTGCACCTTTTCGATGATGCGCTTCTTTTTCAACATCGTGATCAGCCGCTCGCGCGAGGAATCCGGCACAGGCACCGTGCGAAAATCCCCGCCGCCCAGCATGTGCAGCACGGCCTTGGTTTCGTTGGTGCAGAAGTTGTATTCGGCGAGCTTCGCCAGGACGTTTTTTTCGCGGTCGTTCATGGTGGTGTTCTCTACGTAAGGCCCTAGAACAGCGTCAGCTTGGGCTTCTTGGGCTTCTCATGCCCGGCAGGGTCAACGGACTTGAGAGCTTGCGTGAGCTCGGGCGGCATGGGCAACGGCGGCAAGCCCTTCTTCTTGCGGATCTCATTCGTCAGCGCCCAGCGCCCGGCTTCGTTGCTATTTGGGTTTCCGCGGAATCGAAAGTGCATCGCGCGCCTCCTTTTCTTCCTTCGCATCTTCCTGTAAACGCCGCCGCGCAGCCATCAGAGCCTGTTCGGCGACATGCGCTCCCTGCTGTAGATCAATCGCGCTCAAGAGCGTGTAGAGAGCTTCCGTCCACTGATCAACTGCGACACTCGCCTTCACGCCGCGCACTCGCGCGCAGAACCTCTTGCGGACTTCAAGGCCGCTGAAGGGCTCGCGCACCACAACATCTTCCATCCAGATCTCCGCGACCGGCACACGCTCGCGATCTTCGGGCACGGTCACACGCATGACGGCTCCTCGATCTCGCCGAAATACTCCGCTTGCTCGCGCTGTTCGCTCACCCAGGCGTCCACCTGGATCTCGCGGCGCTTGCGCTCTTCCGCCTCACGCACAGCGTCCTGAGCCAGCTTGAGCCGCCCTTCTGCACGCAGCTGGCGCACCAGCAGGCGTTGACCCGCGGGGCTGTACTGCTCACCGTCTGCCAGAGCCTGCACCTCTCGCGAGATCTCCGCGAGCTCGCGGCGCCGGTCTCGCACCGCGAGCAGCAGCACGTCCACATCCACGCCCGGCCCCGAGACGCGCCCACGCAAGCGATTGAGCTCCCGTTGCTCCGGGAGCGTCAGTGTGAAATTGACAGGCCTACTTCGATCATCGCCCAGCAGGAACGCCACATGGCTGGCGATCGCGTCGTATTGCTCGCGCGAGAATTCGCCGTCCTCTTCGCGCTCTTTCTTGTGCAGCTCCAGAATCGCCACGCCGGTTTTGATGACCTCTTCGCGCGCTTGGTCGTCCAGCTCGCCCGCGACAGCGTCTTCGAGATCTTTCACCAGCTCGACAAAGGACACGCGCCGCGCTCCGTCGTCACGCTCCGCCTGGGAGTCAATACCCGCGATCTCTTGTTCGTAGGCATGCTGGGCTGCGATCCAGCCGCGCGACGATTGATGCAGGTGCCAATTCTTGACGCCCTTGAGATAGTCGGCCACTTCCCACGGAGCGAACTGGAAGAAACCCACCTGCCCCGTCTTGAGCGCCTTTGAATGGCCCTTGGTCGTGTACTTCACGAGCTCCTGCACCGCGGCAATCACCGGCTTGTCAAAGGCCGGGCCGATGGGCTGGCCCTTGCGTTTCTTGCGCCAGAGAATCGTGCCGGGCTTCGTGCCTGGCTTCCAGATCTCCAGGCGCAGCACGTAACTTTCACGATCGAGGGAGCGCGTCACGGTGCGCCACTCTTCGCGCAGCCAATCCTCAAGCTCCGATGGACTAACGCTCAAGAAGCCGAAACGCCCTTGGGGCAGATGCGCGGCCTCGATGGCTGCATTGTATTCCGCCGTGATGCGGCGCTTTTCGACGCGCGGCACCTTTGTGCCCTTGAATTGCGCGAGAGCAGCGTCACGAGTTTTGCGCGCAGCTTCGCGCGCAGCACGTTGCGCGCGGGCAAAATACCATGCGTAAAGTTCCAGACGCCAGGCGAGCTCGCAGCGCCGGGCATATTCAGCGTAGATCGTGGCGCGGGCTGAGCTGGCTTTGCTCTCGCGCTCGACACGGCGCAGCTTGACCCACTCTGCTTTCTCGCGCTTGAAATCAGCGAGCGCACCCCGCCGCCAGAGTTTTGCTGCATCCATGGCCGCTTTCGCCGCGCGTTTGACTTCGGAGAGTGGCTTGTCGAACCAGCCTGCGCGCAGGAGTTCGTGGGCCATGGCCTTGGAGTAGCGCAGCTTCAGCCCGTAGTGATAGTGCGCGTTCCAGCCATTCTTCCGGCCGCGCTCGACCTCCGCAACACGGTGGTATTCGGAGACGAGCGAGCGCCAGAGCTTGCGCTTGATCAGATCGGCATTGGCTTTCGTCAGAGCTTTCTTGCACGTCTTCAACGAGTCACGGCGCGAATGCTTGATGGGCAACGTCAGCATGCCCAGCGTCGAGCCCGCCGCGAGCTCGGCCGTCAGGATCTCCGTCAGTGCCATGCCCACTTTGGTGGCAAGCTGTTTTTTGCAATGCGGGCAGAGGCGATGCCGACAACGCCCGCGCTCGATACGGTTCTTGCTCGCGTCGTCGAACAGCACGTGGGCCACAGCGCGGCGGGTGCAGGAACACAGCGCATCGGAGGCGCGCTGACAGACAAAGGCGTCGTTGTTCCACTCGCCGTTGTTCACACCCTGGTTGAGCGCCAACGCCGCCCGACGCAGGTGCGCGGCCACGGCCTTACGCCGCTCGCGCGTGTCAGGCGCTTCTCGCTCGGATTGTTCGAACGCGGGCGCGGTCATGCGAACAGATTCCTTGAGTGAGCCGCGGCGCGGGCGTTGAGCCAGATGCACTCCGTTCGTTCGCCGCCCATCACAGACCTGTGCGGCCGGATTTCGCGACGCCAGGTGCGATAGAGTTTGTCGTAAAACGGCGACGGGTAGCCACTGAGAACGACCGCGCCCTTGAGCTTGTGCAGCACTTTCGAGAGTTCACGGTGCGCAGCGTCGTCGAAGTCCTTCGTGTAGCGATGTTTCGATTTGCGTTCACTCTGGACATAGGGCGGATCCACGTAATGCAGCGCGTCGCGCCGATCGTGCACGGGCAACACTTCCAGCGCGTCCCGATGCTCGATCACGACGCCCCGCAGGCGCTCGCAGAACGCTGAGATTTCGCGCGGGTAGTTCACCCAGGCGTGCGCGGCATGGCCGTTGGCGCCGTCATCTTTGGCGCGCCAGCCGCAACACAACTCGCGCCGCAGGCCGCCCGAGCCGTGGCCCTGGAACGAGACCACGATCGTCGCCCAGGCCAGCACGTCACTAGAATGATTGCAGGGCTGATCGAGGACCGCGCAGGCGCGCTCGAACTCTTCGCGAGACCAGGGCGTCAGCGACAACTTGCGCTGCAGGCGCCGCGACTCCTCTTCGTCTTGCAAGTGGCGCATCACGTTGACCAGGCGCGAATCCAGATCGTTGTAGATCTCGACTTCCGCGCGCTCTTTTTGGAAGAGCACCGAGCCCGCGCCGCCGAAGACTTCGGTGTAGGTGTGATGCGCAGGGAAATACGAGATCACCCAGGGTGCGAGCTCCCACTTGCCGCCGAAGTAACGCAGCACCGGCCGCGCGGGTTTGCGAGTGGAGCGGGGCGCGGGAGTCGAACCCGCAACCACGGGCATGGCAAGCCCGTGCTCTACCATTGAGCTAGCCCCGCTTTGGTTCATTTGCCGCTCCTGATCCTGGCCGCGCGCTCGACCACTTCCGCGTCGCGGATCTGGCGGCGGTACGTGTACACAAGCTTCCACAGCCAGGCCCTCTGCTTCTCCGTGATCGTCGGCTCGCAGTGCCGCGCCTTCTGGGCCATTTCCTGCGCAAAGCGCTTGGCCGGCACACCGGGCAGAAAGGTGCAGCAGCCCAGCGCGCAAGCCGCGCGCTTGTCCATCGGCGTCATTGCGGTCCACTCACTCACGACTTGCCCCGTTGCTTCGCGTTGAGAAAACGCCGGTACTCCCGGCAGACACTCTGCAGGCCGTCGCCCTTGTTGCTGGCGCGGCCGAAGACTTCCACACTGGCGTCATGCCAGGCACTGCAACCCGCGCACCACTTGCGCCGCGCCCGGCGCAGCAGGTCAAATTTCTCAAGCACAAGCCCCAGCTTCGCCGCGGCGACCTTGCGCGCCGCTTCATTGGCCGGAGACAGATAAACGTCGAGGGAGTTCATGCCGCCAGGAACCCCCGTTTGAGGCGCCGCTCAAAACGGCGCTGGGCCCGCGCGTCGGCAAATTCGTTGGCGCCCATGGCCGCGGGCATGGCCGCGCGGAATTTCGCAGCCAAAGCCCGCCCGGCGTCCGTCAGCCAGTACTCGCAGCCCCCCGGCACGTCGAGCTTCGCCAGCAGGCCCTCGCCATGCAGGTAGTGCCGGGCGTTGAGCAGCACCTGGGGCTGATAGTGGGTCCGCTCGCCGTCAAAGTAACGCGCCGCCGTGAGCCAGGCCGCGAGGTAACGCCGCGTCAGCCAGACCAGGGACTCTTCCTGTTTGCGCGTCCAGATCCGCCTGAAGTCGGAAAGCGCGCAGAGCAGCGCCGCCTCGATCACGGGCAGACGCTTTCCATCGACATGGGGCACAGTCAGTTTGACCGCCATAGCCAGTCCTCCCGGCTTGAAGCCCTGAGAATCCAGGGCTTCGCGCCGGAGGGACTAGAACGGAGGTTCGCCGTCGTCGCTCGAGCTCCCCGCGCCGACACCGGCCGGAGCTTCGGCCTCGGAGTGCGCATCGGGGCCGCGGTCGACACGCTCGCGACCGCCGCTGCCGATCACACGGACGCCGTCCGCCTGGAACTTAAGCTTGCTGCGCTCTTCGCCGGTTTCCTTATCGTCCCAGCGATCCTCTTGCGCGCGGGCGCGGACGAGTACGACATCGCCCTTGAGCGCGTTCTGGCAGATCGTTTCGGCCTGCTTGCCCCAGGCGGTGAAATCCACCCAGTCAGTGCGTTCGCGCACGGACCCATCCTCGCCCTTGACCTGCTCAGCCAGGGCGAGGGCAAAGTCAGTCACCAACTGCCCGCTGGGCGTAGTGCGCAGTTCCGGGTCCCGGCCCAGGACGCCGCGGAAACGGTGTTCGTTGATCGTGCCGCCTTCGCGGCGCGCGATGGTCTCGGCTTCGATCACCAGGCGCGAGCGCTTCTTGCCGTCGGGCTCAGTCCAGCGAATCTGGCGCACGCAGCCGGTCACGTGCAGGATGCGGCCGTCGCGAACTTCGCGACGCGCAACGTCAAGCACCTTGGGCGTGACGGCGATCGTGACGACATGGGCGCGCTCTTTGCGCTCTTTGTTCTTGTACCAGTACTCGTCGAGGCGCAGGTCAAACTCCGCGCCACTCTGGGTCTTGCGCGCGGCAATCACCACGCCCTGCACCGTTGCATCGTTTTGATAATCCATAAACGTCTCCTCGTGTAGCCGCATGAGCGGCAAGCCAGGCCGAAATGGCCGGGCATCCGAAGAGGCGCTTGGGTTTCAAGAGGATTACGATGAAGCCGAATCCCCGAGGCTGAGCCACGCAGCATTCCAAGCGCCCTAACGGACGCCCGGACTAGGCGAGGTCAAGACCCATCGAATCCATGATCAGCTTCGCCCTACGGGCCTTGACGTCGCCAAACACGCCGCGCACAGCAAGCCTGAGCAGCGGCTCTTTGGCGGCGTCCGGCACGCTCGCCATTTCCATGGCGGTGGCGCAGAAGCCCCGGAGATCATCAATTGAACGCGAGGTGGCATCGGACAGGCCAAAGCCGCGCGCCACTTCGATCATGAGGTCGTTGACGTTGGGCTCCGGGCGCGCGGATTTGCCGCGCATTTTGGCCAACGCCGAGAGCTGCCCATCAGCCATGCGCTTGACGTCAGCGATGCCTTGCTTCTGGACTCTCACCAACTCGCGCAGCTCCTCCAGCAACTGGCGCTGCACATCGGCGGGATTGTCGCCGCGGCGCGCAGCAGCGACCCTGTTGAGCGCGTTGACAATCGCCTTGGCATCCTCGAGCCCGAAACGCGCGTGCGCCAGATCGCCGAGCAGCGCCGCATCGCACGCCGTTAGAGACTCCGGCTCGATGCCAAACAACATCAACTCGCTGCCCGTGGGGCGCGTGCACACGCGAAACGGCGCCGGATTTCCGGCAGGCACGGAAGATTCCCGACATTGGGGTGTGTCAGTTTTGGACGACGCCGCCCGGACGGGCGACACTGCGGTGGGGTCAGACATCTGCGCTCCTGGCTGGGGAGCGCACGAAAGGCGCAAAGACCGTATGTCGCGTGCAGGGAAGGCTCAGGGGCCGCGATCGGGCCCCCGGCCTGAGTGTGGTACCCCTAACGGGATTCGAACCCGTCCTGGGCCATTCCAAGGGCCTTTAGTCCGTCAGCCCTTGTCCTTGCATGAGGTCATTGCTAAACGCTTTTCGCAAACCAGCGACTAACCATGACCCTTGCGACACTAGTGCACGCGCCCGCGTGCGATCCGTTACCGTCGAATTGGCATGCCCTCTTGCTCGCCTGGGAGGCGGCACGCCTTGCTCCCCCCAGGAAGACCCGCGGCTGGGCCGTTCGTAACCGCTGCTATGCCGCCCTGCGCTGGATGTTTGACCACGGCGCAGAACTTCGCTACTGGACTGATCTGACTCCTGACCTGGTGATCCGCTTCATCGATGCCCGCCAGGCCTCCGGCGCATCAGCTCCCACTATCGTCAAAGATGTTCAAGCCCTGAAGTCTTTTCTCTTTTGGTGCGAGGCGCGCGAACCTCATTCGCCCCGACTCTCGCACCTGCTCACACGCCTTGCTCCCGCCATGCCCTCAAAAGACCCCGACGCACTCACTCACGCGCAAGAAGCTGAACTACTCGACATCGCCCGCAAACAGATCAAGCCCGACGCCCGCGGCTTTGGAGCTGTACGCGACTGGCCCCTGCCCAACTTCTGGCTGCTGTGCCGCATCGGGCTTGTGATGGGCCTGCGCCCGGGCGAGCTCAAGTGGCTGCACTGGCGCGACCTGCACCTGGATGCCCCGACGCCTTTTTTGAAACTGACCGACAAATCGCCGCATTGGCAACTGAAAACGCCGCTGGCCGCCACGCCCTTGGAGATCCCGCCCGATCTGCTGCTGAACTTGCACAACTTCCGCAAGATCAGCTACGGCCGCGGACGCAAGGGCGACAGTTTTCTTTTCACCACGGATGAAGGCAAAGCGCCGTTCTACGACCACATCTGGCGCCACCTGGCCGTAATCCTCAGAGCGCCCGGCCTGAATTGCCAATGGCTGCGCCACACCTGCGCCACGCGGCGCACGGAACAGGGCTGGAGCCTGGAACAGATCCGCAACTGGCTGAGGCACACGACGACGCAGACCTGCGAGAAATATTACGTGGCCCGCTCGCAGGGCGTGCCGCTCGCGTTCGCCACGAGCAAGCGCCCCGGTGAACGGGACGAGCAACGCAGACTGTTTTGAGGCGGTAGGCATCCGAGCGACTAAACCAGTACACCGTCAAAGAGATACTGACAAGCCAATGTGGATAACTATTTGAGAAAATACACGCGCCAACTTTCCGGCAACCCGTTTCGCGTTTTCGCGTGCTAAACTGCCCTCTCTCGGTTCATGGAGCTCGCCATGGCTGACTCATCCTCCCGCTGGAACATCGTTGCCGGATTCATGGCCGGACTTGTCCTTGGGGTGTTCGGCACCGGCTTGGCCATGAACGCCTATCTCACACACACTGAAATCAAGCCGCGCCAGGAACAGATCGATGAACTCAACGTCAAGGTGATCGAACTCGAAGGCGACCGCGACAGATGGCTCAATCGAGCCTACGAAACTTCCATGCGCCCGCGCTAACGCTTCAGCGCAAAGGCCGCTGCAGCCAACCCGAGCAACAACAGCAGGCCCATACCCAAGCCGCCCGCCACCGCGGGCAACGCCGAACCGACAGCGTTGAGCGCCTTGTTGACAGCATCCCTACCCGCCTTCAGCACACCCTCGAAGTTCTCGCGGATTGAATCAAGCAGGCCCGAGCGACGCTGCAGATCCGCAACACGCTGTTCGAGCTCGGCAATCGTGGCCTGTGCCTTGGACAGACGGTCCTTGAACACGGCGACCGTCTTTTCCATCAACTGGCGATAATCGGCAAACAATGCCACCAAGCGCTGCTGGATCTCCATCCAGGCCTTGGCCGCCAGCTTGAAACGGCCTGCAGCCGCCTCCGTGGTCAATGACCAGTCCTGCGTGTAGTCAATGCAAGCGCGGATGATCGGCTCAGGCACGGCTTGCGCCGGCCAGGCGCGAAGCTCCGCCGTCACTTCATTGAACGCCTTGGAGCTCGCGCTCAAGCCGTTGTTCGCGGCCAACAGCAGCCCCTCGATCGTGGGGCCGAGCATGGCGTTGATTTCCTCGACGTGCGCGTAAATGCCCTTCGCAACATCTTCCGCGCGCTGCGGATCGTTCGCGTTCAAGGCCGCACGGATGTAGGGACGCCACACTTCCTCCCACGCATACATCTGGCGCAAGATCTGGCCATGCATGCGGCCGAGCTCCGATTCTGCGAAGCGATATTGCGGCAGGATCGCGTCTTCTTTTGCGCCGCCCAGATAATCCGAAGCGTTGCGCGAGGAAGGATCCAGTGGCCACATCGAAAGCACCTTCACTTTGACGGGAGGAGGCTCTACCTGCGTTTGTGAGGTGGGCACGGGCTGATCGGAGGGGCCGCCCGGCGAGTAAAGCTGGCGCGTCGAGGTCACGAGGCCCGAACCCGTAATCGGCACGCACTGGGCGTTGCCGGCCGCGTCCAGGCCCACACACTGATAACGCACGCCGCCAATGTCGACAATCGTTCCCGGAGTAATCATGGCCCTTGCTCCCGGCGCTGGGCCGGGCAGGCCTCAGGCGCGTTCTGGTTTTCCCTTGATCGCCGAACCACGTTCCGGCGATTCCAGCATCTTCTTCAGCCGCGGAATGGCCTTGTCGAGGTCCGCGGAAATCTCCTGCATCGTCCAGCCCTTGCGTTTGCGCCAAAACGCACGAATACGCTTGAGGCTCGCGTCAATGACCGCGGACTCGCTTCGCGTCTTCACGCCTGAAGCTGCCTTGGCTCGGGAACGGTTTGGCTTCTGTGCTGTAGTCATCGCGTATCCAGTCGAAAAGATCCACCGCCGCGACCTTGACTATAACACATGAACGCGCCCCGCGCACAATCCCGCCGTCCGTCGTCAGCACAAGCGCGTTCCAGACATGGGCGTAAGCCACATGCACCGCATCTTTTTCCGAGAACGGACGCCCACACAACCTCTCCGCCAACCGATCCGCAGTTGCATCCTTGGGCAACAGCCGCAACCGATTCGGCACGTGCTTGAGAATCCGGCCACGCCGCGCCGGATCCGCCGCCTCAATCTCCTCGATCGCGTGCCAAGACGTCACGGCCCGCAGACCGCGATTTTCGATCAGCGACAGCACACCCGCAGCCGCCATGATGTTGCGGTTGTGCTTCAGGGCGCGGTCGCTTTGACCACTGACCGGATCATCGGCCATGCGGCTGATCACCGAACCGTCGAGATAGACCAGGTGCGTCACTGAAGACCTTTCGCAGTCATGGTCATGTTGACGGAAAACTGCGCTTTGCCGCTGCGGTTCTTGTCCACGTAGAGCTCGCGCACGTCGCTGCCCTGGCGTTGACGGAATTTGATGATGGCGTTGGCTTCATGGCCAAAAAACGGCCCGCCCTTGATCTTGGCGTCCGCATTGACCTGGCTGACCCAGATCATGGGCACCGACGTCTGCTGGCCCCAGTTGCGGGCGTCGATGAAAGCCTGCTTGCGGCGGGCTTCACCGCGGCGCACGCTCTGGCAATCGTCGAAGGCCTGCAGGGAGTCAATCACCACGATTGAGGGCAGGCCGCGCCGGCGCACCGCGCCGTGAATCGTCTGGAGATCCGCGGGATTGGCGAAGTTGAACCATTGCGTGCCGAGCTCCAGGCGCTTCACGGCCGCGTTGATTTCGATCATGGCCTGCTCGTTGCTCAAATAAAGCGCGCGACGGCGGCAACGCACCGCAACCCAGAACGCAGCCTGCAGGGCGAGCGTGGTTTTGCCGCAGTTCTTCTCGCCGAAGAAGATTGTGGACGTGCCCGGCACGAAACCTCCGCTGAGCGCTTCGTCGAGCTGGGGGATGCCCGTACGCACGCGCTGAAAACTCACGCCGTCCGCCGCCTCGAGGGGCACTTCGAGGGGCGCGCCGCTGCCCGCAAATCCCGCGCGGCCGGACTCTTTGGCCTGACACGTATTCCAGGCGCGGCACTGGGGACATTGCGCGAAGTAGCCCCGGCGACTGAAGCCGCAGGGGCAGCACATCAGGATTTCGGCAGCGGCATTCATGTTTGGTGGCGGGTTGAGGGTTCGAACCTCATGCATCCGGGTTATGAGCCCAGCGCAGCACCACGCACCCGCAGTTCTCACGCAGGACTGGGCAGGGCGCGTTTACGCCGCACCTGGGCAACCTTCTCCCGCACTTTGGGGTTGGGATTCTCGGTCAGCTTGCGGCGAACCGTCTCGTTTTCGTCGGCGATGGTGATCACCTCCTCCGTCAGGCCCAGCTCTTCAAGCCTGCGCCTGCGCTGAATGCGATAGGCCAGGCCGCCCGCAATGGCGCCCACACCCAGGACCGCGTCCGCGATGAAGCCAAAAGGGCCGGGCAACATGCCGGTGAGCGACTTCCCGCCCTCGATCATGGCCTCCGTCTGCCCCGTGGACTGCGGCACCGTGGCGCGCTCGCGAGGCTGGCCCGTGACGGGATTGACCGGCTCCGTCGTCGCCCTGCCGTCTTCGCCGACATACAACGGCGCGCCCGTGGCCTTGTCGTTGATCGGGGCTTCGCGCGTGGCCATGCAGGCCTGAAGAAACAACGGCGCAACACCCGCAACGACAAGCAACAGCAGGCCGCAAAGGGCAAGACCCACCCTGCGCCAGCGGATGACCCACTTGCCGTCGCGCACCGGCGCGCCGATCAGGGGCGAAGCCACCGGGGGCCCAACCATGGCGCGCTGACGGCCGCCGCGAAATCTTGCGTTGCTCATACATTCTCCCTGTCACGATCTCCGCGGAGCGAGCCGGGTCAGCTCGATCTGATGTTTGTCCAGGCGCTCACTGTGCCGCGCCAGCCGCGCGTCCATGCGATCGTGAATCCGCGCCCCCTCCTCAAAACGCTGCATCATCCGGGCCTGAACCACACTCACGCGCCACAGCAGGCCGACAGCCGCGCTCCCCGCGACAGCGGCCCAGGTGCTGAGGATGTAGAGCGCGGTTTCCATGGCTACTGCTTCCGATAGTGGACCATGAGCGTGAGTTCTTCGGCGTCGTTTGGATTGACGATCTGGAAGCCGGTGCCCGTCTTGTTGGCCACGTAACAGCCGTGAACGCCGGAGGCACTGTTGTATTCCACGGTCACCACGTAGTCCGTTGAGCCAAGAGCAATCGGCAGCGTGACGGCCGTGGTCCCGTTGGGGTAGGTCTGCATGGCGATGATCTGCGAGCTGACGCGCTTGTTGCCGCTGGCGCCGCCGATCTGGCTCTGGTCCAGCGTGCAGCCGTACTCGTACCAAATGCCGCCCGAGATCGTAATCGTCGCGGCGATCAGCTCGCAGCCCACTGTCCACAACAAGCTGTCGCCCAGGTACGTGTCGCTGTGCGTGAGCGAGCCCGTGATGGTGCAGCCGACGAAGCGCGTGTTGCCCTGGGCGCTCACAATCGTCGCGTTGATGACGGAGCAGCCCTTGAACCGCCAGTGCTCGCCGCCTCCGCCTGACGTGAGGGCCAGGGCGGCCAGCTCGCAGCCTGTGGCCGTGATCTTGCCAAAGTTGCTGGTCAGGGTTGAGCCCAGCAACACGTTGCTAAGGTAGGCTTCCTTCTTGCCGTTGATCGCGCGGGTGAGCGTGAGGGTTTGCTCCAAAATCAGATCGTAAAACGAGAACAGGTTGTCGCCGCCCGTTTTGGCCGTGAGCGTGACCGTGGCGGCGCCCGTGAGACGAAACGCGGCCAGCGTCACGCGATTGTTGGTACTCGTAGCGCCCGGCGTCTGCGTCAACGTGCCGTTGATTTCCGTGGCCTGCTGGCCGCTGCCCACAATGCTGCGATCTTCGAGCAGCGCGACGTTCTCTGTCCAGCGGCCGGGGCCCAGCATGATCACATCGCCGGATTGCGAGGCCGCCATGGCCGCGGCAATCGTGAGGAAGGGCTTGGCGATGGAGCCGCGCGTGCCCGTGGTGTCGCTCCCGCCCTTGCTCACGTAACAGACATTGGCCAGGCCGGCCGATTGCAGAAACGCCGAGGACGCCACCGGTGGCGTGGAGATCTGCTGGACTGTGCCTGCGCCACGCATCAGCAGCCCTTCTTGCCGCACTCATCGAGGCCGACGAGCGGCACCAGTTCCTTGATGCTCACGAAAACGGTGATCGCCGCTTCGGTGTCGAAATCATCCTCAACGCCAAGCAGATCCAGATTCACCCGATCCACATCGGCCGCCAGGTCGATGACCGTACTCTGACCAGGCGCCAGCAACTCGCCATAGCCGCCGTTGACCATTGCCGCCAAAACGCGCGCAGAATCCAGCGGCGCCTGCAGGGCGTACATCAGATACGTCGGAGTGCCACCCGTGATCGTGGGGCGCGCCGTGATGCCGATCTGCCAGCCGATGGTGTTGCGGCCCTTGGGCAGCGGAATGCCTTCCTGGTTGTCGGGGCCGGTCAGACGCACGCCCGCAGGCCCCACGTTGACCACGCGGGACCAGACAAGACGGCCTGCAGCCGGCAACACGTTGCAACGCATGACCGCTCCGATCAGTAAGCGCTACTCTTCGTCGCCGGCGAGCGCGAGCGCCTTGCAATAGTGCACGCGAGCCTTGTCCGCGCGGATTTCACGCGAGCGCTGGCCCCACCTGGAACGCCAGGGCTCGCTGAGCTCGTAGAGATCATCGGTGCTCTTGATCTTGTTGGCCTTGACCAACGTCTCGAGATCTTTGCGCACCTCTTCGCACAGCACCTTGGCGCGCGCGCCGCACTGGCGCGTCCAGTCGATGGTCTCGGTCAGTTGCTCGACCGTGCTGCCCGCCTGGGAGCGCTTCTCATGCTCCTTGAGCCTGGGGTTCGTGCGAATCTTCTCATCGAGGTCCGCGCGCTCCTTGGCAAAAGCGTCCGCAGCGGCCTGCGTCTCGGCTTCCTCCGTCTCGACGCACAGAGCCAGCAGGCCGATGATCGAGGCGAGCACATTCTTGAGCGGCGTCGGGCGTGTTTTCGTTTTCACGTTCTCTCCTGTCTTTGGCCGCAACGCGGCGCGAGTTTTAAAAAGCGGTCGGGCCGCACAGCGCGGGCAGGGATTCGTCCTGGCCCTCGTAAATGCCCGTGAGACGGACAACCATGTCCGCGCCCGGCGCGGGGCCCGAGTAGTCAATCAGCGTCTGGCCGCCCAGTTCAATGTCCACGACCAACGCGGCGCTGTGTCGCAGGTGCGCGTGGCCGAACACGGTACGGCACGGCGCAGGATTCGAACTCGGCATGTGCGCGTTCTGCGTGTCCGCGCTGACGATCGCAAAATCGTCAGCGAAGTTGTCTTCCGCGACGGCCGTGGTCGTTGTCTTTTCGCCGCGGATCTCCAGGCGGCGCACGCGACGATTGAAAGGCGGGCGCAGACGCTGCTGGATCTGCGTGTTGAGAATGACCGCGCTGCCATGAGCGGCCGTCGAGCCATGGAAATAGATCTGGCCGATGCCCGCGACAAAGCGCGTCCACCATTCCTCGAGCTCCAGCTGCTCACGCGTGAGCTTGTTCTGGCGGCGCAGCGCATCGCTGGGCGCGTCGTCGAACTGGACGCAATAAAGCACGAGCTGATTGATGGGGTTGGCGCCGGCCTCGATTTCAGCCAGCGAGATCGTGATCTGCTCACCGCCCTGCAGCAGAATGCCGCCTGCCATGCCGCCGCCCGGCAGCGGAATGCCGTTGCCGCCCTCGCCGAGCTGGCCCGAACAGGGGAAATACGGGTTGGTCGCAAATGAGTTCTGCGAGCTTGTGCCCGCGGGCTCCGCGCCCTGGGCCAGCAGGCCGAGAATGACGCCGCCGCTGTCGCCCTGCACGTACTGGCGCGAGCCGACCACAAACGACGTGATCGCCACCATCAGCGAGTCCTGCGGATCGTTGGCGTCATAGCCGATGCCGATGATCGCGCAGCGCGCGTTGTTGCGCGTTTTGATGGGGAAGTTCACCGTCAGCACACCCGCCGTGAACGTCAACGCGCCCGAACGGAGAGTGAAGAATCGTGTACGCATGCCAGCCTCCAGATCCGAACTTCAGGGCCCTTGCAGTTCCGCAAAGGCCCGTCAGTCCGCACCCGGATTAGGAGCTCGGATAGTCCTCGACGAGCAGGTACATGCTCACCGACACGCCGGAGGCGCTGTCGGCGGGCGTGACGCCCGTGATGCCGGTCAGGCTGACCACCAACGGGTCAGTCGGGCCGAGATAGCCCAGCGGGATGTTGGGCGCGCTCGCCTGGATCAGGCGCTCGCGCAGCATGCGCTGAGCCATCGAGGCAGCCACCAACGTCGTGAGTCCGTCCGGGGCGACGTCGATGCCACCCAGGTCGAACTCCGCGTAGCTGCGGGGCACGGCCTTGCCGTTGGGGAACTTGAAGGTGAGACTCGCCAGCGCGCGAAGCTGGCGCACTACGCCGTCCACGATCGCGGGGTTGAGCGCGGTGGTGAGGCCGTGAACCTCGAAACCGGCAGCCCACACCAGCGTGTCGCGGTCACCGATGTTGGTGAACACGAAATCGCCATCGGCGTAGGTCGTCGTCGCGGCGATCGTCAGGTTGATCACCGGGACCACGCGCAGCTCGTGGCGCTTGGCACGCCGGGCAAACACGTCAGGCAAAAACGCGTCGCCGCCCGCCTGCTGCATGCGCGAAGCCGCACTGATGCGGTCCATCAGAACCGCGCGGCCGGTGCCCTTCACCACCAGATTGTCGAACTTCTCGGCTACCTTGACTTTGTCTTCCATGATGCAAACTCCCTGTTGCACATCGCGGTATTTGTTAGCACGCGCCGCGTTCGCGCCTCATCCTTCACTCGAGCACCGGGACAACGCCCGGAGTGCAAAGGCCTGAAGTCAGGGGCCTCAGCAAGGCCCCATCCTTGAGGTCTTTACGACACCAGCTCGGCAAGCTCGTCCAGGTCATCGGCCCCCAGAGAACCCTCGAACTGATCAACGCCCTTGGAGCCGCTGAAAGCGCCGCCGAAGATCGAACCAGCCGCCTTGAACGCTTCGCCGGCGATCAACGCCAGATCGCTGGGGCCTTTTGCGGCCTGCTGAATGATCGTGACAGGCGCGGCAGCCGGAGCGGACGGAGCGCTGAGAGGCACGGCGCCGGCAGGGTTGATCGTCGTCGGGACCATGCTGTTAGGAGCCAAAGCCGGGCGGCTGGGCGCGCCTGAGGGCGTTGTCGAAGCAGGAGATCCCGTGCCCGCGCCGCGAATCGAGTTGCCAATCGTTGCGCCGAAGTCGGCCACTTTGTCGCCCACCATCTGATAGCCGCCCAGCGCAATGCCCGCGGCAAGCAGGCCCGCCGTGGCGCCCTTGGGCAGGAACTTCGCGCCGATGACACCGGCAACGAGAGCTGCGCCAATCGTGAACAGGCCCGCGCCGAACTTCGAGCTCGGCTGCCAGTTCACAAACGTCTGAATCGCTGTCGCGAACAGCACAACACCAAGGACTGAAAGCGCGATTTTCAGCCCGGTTGACCAGTTACCCATGTTGCACTCCTTGTCTGGGCCGCAAAGGCGGCAGTCCCGGTTGCGCGGCTAGGCCGCACTGTTCAGCGGCCACCATTGGCCGTTGATCTCTGCAAAGCGCGGCACACCCGCGCCGTCGAAAGCCGTCCAAAGCACTCCATACCCGGCGCCGTAGTCAACCTGCGCGTATTCGTATTGCGGCGAGGCATACTTGAGGCCCTCGACAATCGCGCGCTGAGTGGGGTCAAGCAGGTTGCCCGCAGCGTCAACCTGGCGGCCGTAACGGTCCACAAACATGGTCGTTTGCACCGGCCCCGCTTTACGGGCTGCGGCGTTGTCCAGCAGACCTCCGATGGACTTGCCGATGGCCACGTTGATCGCGCCGCACGCGGCAAACAGCGGGGCCCATGGACCCGTGAACGGAGCTGCCACGGCAAGGGCCTGACCCACAGCAGTGAACCAGTTGGCCGTCGCATAACCGGCGCGCTTGAGGTCGAACGAAGCCAGCGTGCCGTCCCGGATCGCGTCGCCGAGCTCCTCGATCGCGGTGGCCGCCAGGTGCCAGCCCAGGGGCTTGCTGACAAACTGCGCAAACCACGGCTGCTTGTTACCCAGCTTGATCACGGCGCGCCCCACCTGCTGGAGAGCGACACCGATGCCGGTTTGCACCGCGCGCAATTTGTCGCGCGCGACATCCTCAACAGACTTGAGCTTCTTGCCGATATCATCGAACAGCCCCTGGGAGCCAACCGTCTGTTCGATCGCGTTTTCATCGTCCTGAGCGGGCGCATTGAAACCGGCAAGCGATACCGACTCACGCACCGTCCTGCCGCTGGCGCGAGCCATGAGCGTGAGCGCGTCAGCCAGGGCCGCACGCTGCGTCGACAACGTACCCGAAACGCCCATCGCCTGAGCCAGCGCGCTGACCTGCGCATCGGGCATCAGGCTCGCCATCCAGGCCGAAACAAACTTGTCGTCATCAACACCCTGGGCACGGGCGGCAGCCGCCGCGGCAAACTGCGGCAGCAGGGCAGCTTCTTCACGCGTCAGCGGACGCCCGTCGCGCGCGTACTGCGCCGCAACCTGCGCCGGATCAAACGCACCCACGCGAGAGCCCAGCGCCCAAATATCGCGTGAGACATTGACGGGGATCTCATCGGCCTGACGGCGCAGGATCAGGTCCTTGATTTTGCCGGAGATAATCTCGCGCGAACCATCAGGCCTATAACCCCAGGTCAGCGTCCCGCCGACATACTGGGCTCGCACAAATTGCTTGGCCGTTTCATCCAGACCGTCATATCCCGAACCGTCGAAATCTCCGGATGAACCGGACACCACTTCGCGGATCTGGCCGTTCACCTGCTCCCAGCGACGTGTCACGGAGCGCGTGTCACGCCCGCCGAATTCTTTGCCGCTCTGGCTGCCCTTGGGGTCGCTGTAGCGCCATACGCCGTTGTCCATGACCTCAACAAAGGCATGTTCGAAATTGTCTTCGCGACTGCCCGTCGTCACCAGACGCACCGGCCAGCCGCGCCGGCCATATTCGGCAATCATCAGCGCGGCGTAGTCTTCACAGTCGCCCGCATCACCGCTGCCCAGATTCTCGACTTCATCCTGGGGGCCGCTTTCGCCCTCGTAACGCAAAGCGCGAATCTGCTCGTGCATTTGCTGGGGCGACTCGTCTCCCACGGCCCAGAACTGGCGCTCACGCGCAATCTCGCCCGCCTGGGCAAAGATCGCGGGAATCGTTTCAGCGACATAACGCCGCTGCTTGTCAGCGAGCGAGCCATAACGCACGATGATCGAGGTGGCGTTCATGCCGCCCCCCGCAAGAGCGTCAACGTTGTCGGCACCCAGCCCTCAGCCTGCAGCTTCTGCCAGACGCCCTTGAGCTCTTCCTGCCAGCGGCGGAACCCGGCGAGGAGCTCGAGCTTTTCTTGCGGTGCTTGCTTCCAGCGACTGAGAACTTTCGCCTGGGTGGGCTCATCCATGTACGCCAGCACCGTGGCCAGAAACTCGCGCTGCGTGGTGTTGGCGAGCCAGATCAACGTGGCGTTGCTGACTTTCGGCTGACCCGAAAGCGCGTAGTAATCGCGGCCATCAGGCAGCTTGGTCCACTGGCCTTCAAACACGGCATGCCAGAGCGTGCCAACGACTGCGCCCGTGTGCCACAGGCCTTGATCGATCAATTGCTCCCACGATTTCAGGAGCAACAGGCCCGTCGCCTGGTCTTCTTTGGGGAACTGGAAAACCGTGGGCGTCATGCAACCCCCACAAGCGCTTCCTTCGCGCCATCCGTCAGGCCCGCGGGAGGCTTGACCATCATTTCCTTCACGGCGCCCGCCGCTTCTTTCACCAGCGGCACGCCTTCCTTGACCACGCCCAACCAGGCCTGCGCCTTGGCCGCTTCACTTGCAGCGGGGTTGAGCGCCTGCCCAGCCTGGCCGATCTTCTGGACCATCTCGACGGTGCTGCCCACCATCTGGCCCATGGCCGCGGCCATCTCTTTCATCTGCCCGGCACTGTCAACTTTGGGCGCTTCGGGCTGGCTGAAAATCTGTTTCATCATCTGCAATTCTTCAAGCACTTGACGGCGCACTGTTGACACGTCAAGCGGCGCTTGCGTTGTTCCAAGCGCACCGAGTTGCGCGCCGCGCCGGATTTCCTGCTTGAGCGCCTCGATCTGCGCCTGGATTGACGCGTTAGCGTCGCCCGCAGCACTTTCGACGGGTGTCGGCGCGAGGAAGCCGAAACTGAAACGTGGTGAACGGCCGTCGTTGGGATCGACGGTCACGCCGACAGGGCCGCCGCAGCCGAGCTCGTCGGCGCAGGCCTGGGCAAAATCGACGATCGCGAAATCCGAGAGCTGGAACGGCCCGGCGATTTTCTTGCGGCAGCGCAGCGCAATCTGCGCGCGCGTGAAGTCGAGATCGGGGTCGCGGAGCTTGCCCAGGGCTTCGGGGAAGTTCTGGCGCAGCTGCTCTTCGATGGACTTGAAGGCCGGGCTCAGCGGCCGAAAACGTTTGTCGGGATCGACCGTGGGCACGGGCAGGATGTGGGGAACCGCCGCCGCCTCAGCGGCATTGCTCGGATGCGATGATGGCAGCGACGGTTCCAACCCATGACCCCATTGGGAATCCACGGGTGAAGAGAAGCACACGTTTGACGGGGCTCAAAAAGGATAACCACTTGAATCCGGATACCATGCGCCCGCGCATGGTATGGCGGTTTCGGCGTGTGACTATTGGCAGTGTGTCAGTTTCGGCGTAGCGCCGTGAGAAATTTCTGTTGGTATCAAGTCGCCCGCAAGCGTTGGTGGTTGCTGTACTTACGCATACACTATCTGTTGTGTATTCGAGAGTCTTGCCTACCAGCGGCGGGGGCGCTGCCCCCGCTCGCGCCGCGCCTGACGGCGCGGCGCTCCCCCGGATAACGGCAACGGCCACCAACCCGGGGGCCTCGGGCGTCTCAAACTGGGCTCGGTGACGGGGCGTGTTTTCCGGCAGCGGCGCTATTTCGTGGGACGGGATTTCCAGCTACGCCGCAAGTTGGCGGCGGTGCGTTTGACTTCGAGCTGCGCGAATTCGGCGGAGCTGCACCGCCCGCCCGTGGTGAACTCGCGCCAGGCGTCAAGCGGATGCAGGAAGATCGCTTCGAGGATGTCGAGGAGAAAGAGCATGGGGCTTGAGTCCGAGAGCCTTTCGACCCCCGGGTTGGTGTCCGCCGCCCGGCATCACCCAGGCGGGGACTCAAGCCCCATGCGAGAAATCTACACCCTGAAAAGCTGCTTGGCAAGCCGTTCGCACTGCGCCAGCAGCTTGTCGAGGTTCAGATTATGGCGCGGCTCCACCCCTGCGGCCAGGTCACTCACGGTATCGAGGACCACCTGCCCCTCACGCTCGCCCAGATTGCGCGCAAACCATTCGCGCAGTGTGTCGGCTTGTTGCCCCGATGGCCGCGCGAGGAAGGCGGATGCTAGCGGCGAGAAGGCCGGAAACCGTGCGAGCGCGGGTGCCGATTCCACCGCGACAGCGGCGGGAGTCGGCTGCACAACGGCCTGCAGAGCGGGTTGCGCGGCAGGCGCGGGAATCGGCGCAGCGACGGCGAGAGGCG
>ERZ761599.117-NODE-117-length-20342-cov-4.547937_pt1 | contig 20342 bp, 32 predicted proteins | sample MGYA00511878_ERZ761599 | MGnify/ENA primary metagenome ERZ761599 (study PRJEB28899, sample SAMN03785569) | bioreactor sludge metagenome | biome: EBPR Sludge; feature: EBPR Bioreactor; material: 0.22µm filtered reactor supernatant | place: Saint Lucia: Queensland...
AAAAGGGCGGAATGTTCCCGTTCGGTGTCACCATGGAAATCCCCGATCCTCATGTCTGTCTCTACGTTGTGAACGGCGGTTATCTCGTGCTTCACGTAACACGGGATACCGAGGATGAGTTTGGGACGTTCCAAATGTCCACGATGACAGACCGGGATGGCGCGATTTCGCTTGTCGGAAGGGTGCTTGCCGAATGGGAAGGACCGAGCGACGAGGAAAAGGTTCCCGACTCCCTCAAAGAGTTCACCAAGAAAAGCCGCAAGGCCCACGACGAGTAAAGCGATGACTGAACAACTTTCCCGACCAGTGAAGCTCTGGCACTTGATTTTGACTGCCGTCCTTTCCGCGATCGGCGCGATATTCGGCGCGGGTTACGCTCTGGCAAGCCGTGATTATCGGCTGCAAGCGGTCGAAGAACAGGTGCGCGGAGTTCCGAAGCTAGAGAGGATGGTTCAACGCATCGGGGACAAATTGAACGTCAGTTTCGAGGGCATAGAATGAGCGGTGCAGTGAAGTCGGTGCGAGAATCGGCAGATTACTGGCTCTATGCCGCGATAGGCGCTTTAACGGCGGCTCAAGCGGTTCAGGATTGGCGCAACCCACAGAGTTACATCGCGATCCTGTTAGCTGCACTGGTTGCGCTGAAAGCCAAACGAAGCGGCAACGGCAAGAACGAGGGATGACAGAATAGCCCCTGGTTGGCACAAAAAGGCCCCGTACAGCCGTTTTGATCGTACGGGGCGATAGAGTTAGGGTTGGGCGGTTGCAAGCGTTTTGGTGAGTGCATCCACGTCTTCCTGAGCAATCTTCAACCGGCAACGAGCGAGGTACAGTAAGTCTTCAAGGACTTCACGTTTTGATTCGTAGAAGTCGCACTGGTCGGTGACATCGCGGCATGGCCCAAAATCACCCTCGACTGATTCGACACGAACGTACAGCGGTTCGCGCTTGATGATTTTGACTGCGCATGGGGTAAGCGACCCGGACCACTGTGAACGGACCCAAACGGTTTGGCCGATTTTGAGATCTGTGAAGTTAATCATTTTCCCCTCCAAAGGGTAAGTCAGCCTGTTGGCCTACGTTTTGCGAGTTCGGTACACCTGCGACAATACCCGAGTTTCTTGCCCAGGAATTTGCCATCGGGGTTCCGAGAGATTTTGTCGAGGGGGACGGCGGGTACACCGCCCCAAACTTCGATTGAGTTGACCCTGCCGCAAAGGGTCACGTTCTCAACTACGGCAGGATTGTAAAGGTGTAGCTTCACTTTTTCCGCCAAGCCCGATGAGGGCGGTCAATGGCGCTTTTGACAGCAACCCAAAGCACAAGGAGTAGAAACGCGCCCAGGACGATTCCAGCCGTCCAAAGAACGGCTTGAATCGCTGCAACGCGGTCGTAAGTGACAGGTTGGGTAAGGTGGCTCATGCTTCACCTCTGGCGCGAGCGACGGCGGCGCAAGCTTTGTCTATGGCGGCCTGGATATGCTCGGGGGTTCCGTCGCTTAGCCAGAATTCCAACACATCTATGAGTGCGTCGTTTTGGTCAAGGAGAGAGAGAACAAGGTCAATGAGTTGATCCTTGGTGCGATTCCGCAAGTATCGCGGCGTGATAGTCGTTTCAATGGTGATTTTGCTCATGATCGGAATTGCTCCATGAATTCGTCACAGGTCCACCCGGTGACAGTTGGGGTTGTCCTGACGCTTCGGGCGTCAAACCCGTGATGCCGTGCCCACCGGAATGCCATAGCGTCGGCTTCGTCTTGGTCGTGCGCCATAAATGAGGCGCGATGGTCCCATTGTTGCCCCGGATAGAGCATGGGGTTCGATTCGAGAATGAATTGTGTCATGGGTTCAGTTTCCTTAACATCCACGAATTCGCGCCCTTTAGAACGGAGGTATCGTTCGTGGGGCTTGAGTTCGTCGGGTTGTTTGGGTTCGAATTCGTTCATAGCGGCGTCCTTTCGAGTGCCGCCCGCGCTTGTTCTTTAAGAAACGAGACGGTTACAAGCGGCCCCATTTCTTCGCCATCGTCTTCGCAGTCGCGGATGAATTCGAGGGCTTGGGCGAGTGCGTATGCCTCTTTGCGGGCCTCTAAGTACAATTGTCGCCAGTATTCACGTTCCGAAATACCCATGAGCCGCCACGGTGCGTATTCAGGCGGCTCAGTAATGTCGTCTCGGTCTACGCGGTCGGGGTAGTCCATACTTATGCCTCACGCCAAACCATGACACGGTTTGGCCCCATAAATGCCGTCGCTCCCTCAATCGTGGATTGTCCGGCGCGAAGCACGACGGAATTGTCCGGCATGACCTCAAAAACATGGTGCGTTTCATTGTCGCCAAGTCGGAAGATATTGGGGAGTTTGAGCCGGTAGGCAAATTTAGAGGCAAGAGCCCCAAAGTAGGTATTACCTGATTCGCGGACGATGATGTAGTTATCCATTTTTCACCCCTCCAAGGGTAAAGAGTCAGCCGCCGGTTAGGGCGGCTTACGGGTTAGGCTGCGAGAGCGTCAAAGAATTCCTGCGGCTTTTCGGTAGCGTTGCGCCCGTCAAGCCACTTGTTAATATGGCGGGAAGTGGTTACGTTCTTCTTTTTCGCGGTGCGAAAGAATCCGAAACCGTCATTGAGGCAAGCTGCGACGGGGGTCGAATAGGAAAAAAGGATGGTTGCCTTTTCGGTCGAAAGTTCGGTCATATTGGACCCGATATTGCGAATTTTCATGTTTCCCCTCCAAAGGGTTAGAAGTCAGCCCGTAGGCTTACAGTTGACGAAAGGGATCCTTTCCCAGCGTCCCCGGTGATCCGGGGAGATGGGGGTTTGTGTTATCCGAGTCCATAAGCCAATTCGACGCGCCTCGCATCTTTCAAGGCTTGAGGGCTGGTATCCGCTCCGATCATGGCTTTCCATGCTCGTTCGGCGCGGTCTAATCGTTCTTTGAGTTCGGGTCTGGCGGCTATCCATCTTTCGGTTGCCCCCTTGACGAACTCGCATCCGATAGCTTCGGGGTTTCGTTCGTGTACTTGTATGTACACGACTTCATTCCCGGCGAATCCGAACTGCTTACTTTCGCCGTTTATTTCGGTATTCTTGACTGTGGCTCTGCTGATAGCAAGGCGGGTGAGATGGTTCTCGCCCTCCAACATATCAGTGAGTCGCGCCAATACCGCATTGACAAACTCCGGCGAACCCGAGATTCGGATAGCATCCGCGCCGTAAGTAGACCCAGACGAACCGGCAGGAGTCGGTCGGCATACGTCAATCGGCCTGGGAGCATCTTTGCAATACTCAAGGTCGCAGAGCAGTTGTGCGACGCCCGCTTTTGTCCATCGGTCTTGATACTTAGTGGTTTCGTTGAAGTTCATTCTTACCTCCCACGGGTTAATACAACCCGCTGAGAAAGGAGTCCGTTTGATTCGACGGCATGGCGCAAGGAACCCGGTTGGATTCTTGCGCGGTTTGGTTTATTGGGTGAGAACAACAATCGCACGGTCGGATTGTGCTTTCGCGGCCCGTTGAAGTTTGGTTGCGAGTTCGGCAGGTTCATCCCAGTTGGGCGAGTGAACCGGGTCGCCTGAGTAACTGCAAGGGAACTCATGGCCCGAAGGATAGTAGGAACGGCCCCAGACCCAAAAGTTCGCGGGGCCATTGTAGACGACTCCGAACCTTGCGGTTCCGAGTACGGTTACAGTTTTCTTGGTGAGTCTGGCGAGTGCCTTAATGCGGGAACTGTTGACAGACCCGTACTTGACTAGTCGCATGGACTCGGCTTTCGTTGCGTTGATGATCATGGTTTTGGATTCCCTCCGCCATGCCGTCGAATCAGTTTCTCTATCCATCCCGACCGTGCTTTTGAGGGTCACTTATTGCCGGGATTCAGTTTTCAAAGAGCGTGGCTATTGCCGACTCCCTTTCGGGAGTTTCGTCCCTGCCAGGGACTCATCAGGGCTACTTAGGAACGGAACCCTGCCCTCCGCATTTGAAGCAGCGCCCCCCGTCTACGTGCATATAGGCTCCGCCATGCGCGTAACCGGTGCCACCGCACCGCGTACAGACTTTGAATTTAAGCGATTCAAGGTAGGAATCACGCCATGCGTACACGCGGCGGGGTTCGATGCCATCTTTAAGCAATGCTTCTACCGCGTCGCGGGCGGGGCACTTAAATCGTCGGCAAAGACCACGGACGGGGTTTTTAACGTCGGGGTGATTCACGAAAGGTAACAGTTCACCGGGGTTGAAGTTGAGTGGCATCCTATTTCTCCATTTGTGGCTTGCGCCTACGTTTTGAATCATAAGACACTTTTGCCCGAAAAGCAAGGGTCAAACACAATTTCCGTCAAATCAAGCAAGGAATAATCAAATTATGCAAATCGGTCTTTATCTCGAAGTCAAGTTTCGTGCCTTCGGATTCACGTTCGGCTCACTCCGGCAAGCGTTTGAGTTCAACGGCTTAATCCTTCAGCCCGTGCCCGGAAGCAAGCCGGATGACGCGCTGAAGGTATTCGATGATCGCGGAGTCAAGTTGTACTGGTGGAGCCAATAGAGATGTGTCAGGACGTTGCAACGATGGATGCTATCTCGCCCGGTCAACGGTTGCCCGATAAACCCGCGAGAGACGAACCGTCAAACCCGTTCAGGGAAGAAGTCGATGCAACAGGCCAAAGGTGGAGGGTGGGACCCGATGGAAGTAGACTCAAAATAGGCGGAACAATAGGTCCAGGGGCTCCGAAAAAGGAAGTCAGGCAACGTGCATTAAGGGGTGCCGATGCTTCAATCAAGTGGGCCCTACGCATCATGGAATCCGAACGGCCCGACGACGATCCAACTCGAATCAAGGCTGCTGAATTGCTTCTCAGGTACGGACTTGGAACTCAGGACCAAGTAGAACTCGCCAAGCCGGAGGATACGATTCGGGCTCTCGGCAAGGCTCTCGCCGTTGCAAACATCAACCCCGAACTAGCGGAAGCAATAGGGCATACCTTCGCCCGCGAGTTAGGCATAGAGTCAGATTGACCCCTCACGGGCTCCACGTTGCACGTACAACGCGTTTGCCCCGGTTTAGGTCAATCCATAGGGTCAAGCGTATTCAAGGGCCTGTATGGTCAACATAGCGGAAAGCAGGTTCAATTGAACTTAAGGGGGCAGGGGAGTCGGCAGGTTCAAAGGAGGGTGTAGGGCAGAGCCCCCCAGGGGGAGGGGGTAGCGAAGCGAGAACCCACCACGGAATGCGAACCGTATTTTGGGAAATAGCTTGTTGCATTGTGCAACGCGGTAGGGTACAATGTTGGAATGCGATACGATGAGTTCGAATCTGAGTTCCCCGGTCATCTTGCAACGCTGAATCCTGCAACAGTAAGGAGTTGGAAGTTGCGCGGCAAGGTCCCCGATAGCGTTGCAACAGCGTTGCGCGTTGCAAAAAACGTCCCCGCGAGCGTTGCAAAATCTGTTTCAAACCCTGAAATTAGTGTTGCAAACCCTGTTGCAACAGAAAAAACCGTTACAAACACCAAAACTGGCGTTGCAAAGCCCGTTGCAACGGATGAAGTGTTGCAAGTAGCGTTGCAAAGCGCCGAGGCAGGTCATCCTGAGTTTGACATCATGGAGGACGGTTTGGCCCGAGGGTTTCCGGGTGATACCTGGCAACGGGTGAATCGGACCTGCCACGCTCTTCGGAGAATGGCTGAGCGCAAGTGTGGCGGCATTACCGAAGACGCCACAAAGATGGCGCGGGCGTTGATTGTTCGTTGGGAGAAGAATCCGACGCTTGACGAGTTGAAGAAGATTGACTCGGAGACTGGAGGTAAGTGATGGACTGTCACGCACTTTGCGTAGCGATTGGCCCGACCGAGTTGGCTCGACTGCTCGGTTACGAGTCGATGTTCCATTTCCCTCGCGGTGTCCATTTGATGCCGGTTCGTTTAGAAAACGGCAAGGCTTGTTTTGATTTCGTATCGGACGAAGCGTTTGAAATCGCCGGTGCGGAATCGTTGATGGTGTTGCCCGGTCACCCGTTGCCTCACGCAAACCTTGGTGGTTACGACTTCTCGAAGTTGGAAGTTGTCAAGCGTGGCCCTGGCAGAAAGGCCGCAAGCGACTACGTGACCGAGGTCTCGGCAAGTGTCGCAAAGAGTCTAAAAGATGCGCGTATCGAGCAGGTGAAGCGGGTCCTCAATGCCCCACCAGCAAACGCTCCGATAGCGGGGTTGAAATACGAGGTGCGTAGCTGCGACCACAAACCGTTCAAAAGGAAAGACGGTCTAGTGGTCTGCGAGAATTGCGGGGTGAGGTTATGAGAATGTCTGATGATTACAATTGAGTGCTCGACACGGCGATTGACGATTGAAATGCCAGAACCGCTTGGAATGGAAGTTCCGGCGGTTTTTCGCTTCATGGTCTCCTGCCTGGATTTGCACCGCGCCGTTCCTCTGGTTGAGGTTCGTTGCCGGTTGGTTGGTGGCGTGTACCGTTACACGTTTGAAGCGGCGGACGGTCGGAAGTGGCGTCAGGACTTGACCATTCAGCCGGGGCAAGAAGTAGGTCAGACGTTCTCGGTGTCCGATATTTGGCTTGAGAGTGAGTTTGCGTTGCACCGCCAAGTGAGAGCGATGGCGATAGAATTGGTCCAGAAGTACGGCGCGACGGACATTCGGTTGGTTTGGCTCTAATGGCGAAGTTCTCCGATCAGTTGCTTGCCGAGTTCAAGCAACAACGAAAGGTCAATCAGACCTACTTTGGGCAGTCGGAACCGATTTGGCCCATGCCGTACGGAGAGGACAGCGCGGAAGCGTTGACGGCGTTTGTGGTCGAATGTTGCTGGACGCTGGACGAAGAAACGAGCGAGATTTCTCAGATACCGGATTTGCCTCACGTCCGGTATGTATGCGAGCTTTGGTGGTGGTCCCGTCATTACGGAATGCCGCTGATTATCGAGAAAAGCCGTCGTTTGTTGGTTTCCTGGGTTTTGAGCGCCTGTGAAGTTTGGGCGATGGGGATGAAGCCTGAGACGCGGATCGTTTCGGGTTTGAACTACGCAAAGACGGCTCAACAGGTTTGGCGAACGGCGTATATGTACCGCCAATCGAGGCTTCGCGTTTTTCACGGCATTGAAGATTGCGTGACGAGAGGTGGAAACTTCCTGGCGCAAGATGTCCGCGAGGTTATTTTCCCAAACGGGAGCTTCATTAAGGGCTTGAACCAAGAGTCGGACACCTTTCAGGGTTCCGGCTTTTCAGGGATTCGGCTTGAAGAGTTCTCGCACTTTGACCATCCTGAGATTATCTGGGGCCAGTCGTACGTTTTGACGAAGGGACGGGCGGATGTCACCGGAGGTCATCGGGTGGCGGTCTGCAACAGCTACCCGAATCCCGGCTGGCTTGAAACGAAGAAGATTTCGGAGGTTTTGTGCAACAACGATCCGACCTGGATTCCATCCGTGTACCAGAAGGTTGTGGCTTAGGGGTTCTTTTGTCTCAGGGCGCATACGCGAGAATTCATTACACGTCCGACCCGTCCAAGCGTGACAGCCGCTGGATACAGACGGGAAGGGTTGCGATGGGTGCCCGCGAATGGGACCGCGAGATGGAGATGCGGGAAGACGTTTGGGACGGGCTGCCCGTCTTTCCCGAATATCAAGACGACCGCCATGCCCCCCAGGAGGGTAGGGCAGAGAAGTTCAAAGCGCACATGGACCGTACGCTGTATTTGGCAGGTTGGGACGCAGGGCAGACGCTCAGACCGGCTTTCGCGCTGGCGCAGTTGGTTTTCGGGGACACCCGGCAGGAATTTCAGCTTCAGGGGCTAATGGAGGTGGTGACCGAGTTCCCGTTACCGATGGAAACGTTCGCGCCGCTTGTCAATCAAGCCGTTTACGACCATTACCCGGAGATTGCGCAGCGAATCGAGCATTTTGGGGACGATACGATTCGGCAGAGAAGCGGTAGCCGAGGTGAAACCGCCCAGATGGTTGCCAATGAACATGGAATTTGGATTTCGCCCATGCCAAACCAATGGGAACCGCGCAAATCGGCAGTTTCTTGGTTCTTGAAAAAGAGCGTCGGAGAAGAACAATCGCCCGCGATGGTTCTGAATGGGCTCATGATGCCAACGCTCAGGAAAGCGTTCCAGGGTGCTTACTGCCTCGAAAGCAAAGATGACACGGTAGGTATGGCAAGTGTCCTTAAAATGCCCGTCAAGAACGGATACAGCCACGTAAGCGACGCTTGGCAGTACTTGTGCCTTGCCGCGAAGCGAGAAATCGAGTCCGGCGGCGAGAAAACAACCGAACTTCAGTTCAGGTTTTAGATATGGCGAGAGAACCATTGACCGTAGATCGTCCCGAGACGATCCAAGCCCCTTTTTGGGACTTTGAAGTGGACTGGGCGGAGGCGTCAAGGGCAATTAAGCCCTTCGAGGGCATTGTTTACGTCGAAATGGCTCCTTACGAGGAACAGATCGGCGGAATTCACCTGCCTGATGAGCTGAAAAAGAAACGTCGGGCAGATGTGGCGGTTGTTTTGGCGGTCGGCAAGGACCGAACCGAACCGTTTTTGACGGGTTCTTGGGAAAAAGAGAAACCGTTGCCCATTGAGGTCGGCCCCGGCGACCGTGTGTTGGTTGAACCGTACCGTGGCGACTCTTTTTTGGGGTTCAAGGCGGGCAAGTATCAGTCCAAAGGGGTTGTCAGGGTTTACGGGGACGCAAGTCCCGATGAGTGGAACGCCCGTGGAAGGCAAATAGACGAGTGCATCATGGCGATTATCGAAGACAAGATCAGTCCGACGTTGGAAATCTCTCAATCTTTGCGTCCGGTGGGCCGGTGGTGCCTGATTCGGCGCGATCCGCAACCGGAGGCAACGACAGGAGGTGTCTTGTTGACCGCCAGAGAGCGCATTAGAGCGCCTTTCGGCACGATTGTGGCTTCCAGCCGCCTCGCTCAAGAAAACGGGCGCATTGCGGGCATGAGGGTCCAATACAAGCAGGTTTGCTCTCACCCCCTCGGAATTTACGAACTTGAACTCGGTGCCGAACCGGACCCGAATCTTGCCTTTGTCCCTTACGAGAACATCACAGCAGTCCTCTAATGCGATACAAACCCGAACTCAACGTTCAGCTTTCTGATGAACAGTATCAGAAAGTCGGAACGGACCTGACGGAGATGATCCAGTCAGCGGAAACCGCCCGTGACGCTCTGGCCCCGCGTTGGAAGCAGGTGACGGCGTATTACAACAACGAACCGCTCAAGGACCGTTGGTGGTGGCTCAAGAAGTACAAACTCCAGCCGTTCCCGTTGACCCAGCCGAAGATCGACCAGCTTTGCGCGGTCCTGATGACTTCGATATTCTCCCAGGACCGGACGTTTGTCGGGAGAATGCCGATTGGCGGGGGGCGATTGAAACCGGTTGAGGACATCGTACAGTTCTTTTTGTCGCAAGGGTTTGAGGACGCCGTTGACCAAATGGCTCCGATTGCGTGTTTGACGAATCACGGGGCGATTTACATCCCGTTCGAGGTTCGCAACTTCCAGTACGGCAAGGAACCTGCCGGATTCGGATACTACGGTATCGCGCCGGGTGATTTTGTCGTCTATCCCGTCTTCTCGCCCGATTTGGATCAGGCGCTTTTGGTGGGGCATAAGAAGTTCTCAACTCTCGATCAGGTTAAACACCTGCAAGACAAGGGTTGGTACCGGCAATGTGCCGTCACGCCAGGGCAGGAACCGGCGGCGTTTGAGTCGGGGATGGGGCATGAACAGCGTTCATCGAATACGGCGGCGCAACCGGGGCACACTCCGGTACGAATCGAATGCGGCGTTGCCGAGCTGGACTTGGGGAAGGGTCCGAAAAGGTATCAGTACGTTTTGGCGTTTGATACACAGCAGATTTTGAGGCTTGACGAGTTCCCGTTTAAGCATTGCCGGTACATCGACTTGCGGGTTAAACCGCGCCAGTACGGTGGTTATTGGTCGCAAACAAGCGTCGGTCAGGACCTTCAGGTTCTCCAATGGCAATACAACCAACTGTCGAATCTCGCGGTTGCCGGTTCGTATGTGAAGGCGTTCCCGTGGGGTGTGACCGATGGCAAGGTTGACAAGAACCAAGAACTCGGCCCGATGACGATTGCAAACACGAACGGCAATACGACGTTCCCGCAGATCACGTTTGACCCCGGCATTATCCCGTTCCTGATTCAGCAGATCGAAAGACAGGCCGACGCTGTGACCCGTGTTACCCAGGAATCCACCGGCGTGGCTATCTCTAAGCGCCAGACGCTTGGGGAGATGCGCGAACGTCAGACGGGTGCGCAACAGGGGCTCACGAAGTTTCTACAGGCGTTCGGCAATTCCCTTGCCAGGGCCGCTCAGACGATTCAGGAACAACTTTACTTCCACTACGACGTTTGGGCGGGGATTTACAGGGATCAGGCGGTTGCGCTTGGTGACCCTGAGATTCTGAACCAACGAATTGACTGGGCTCCGCAGGGCAAGACCCCCGACTCGACGGGTTCAGCGATCATGGAGAAGCTCATCTTCATGGAGCAACTTGCCAATAACGACGTTCAAGAGGCGATGGCGCTGGGTTACGACCCAACGTTCGACATTGGTAAGGTCCGGCAGAATCTCGCCAACATCACTCGGATTCCGAACGTTGAGGATATGTTCTTCAACCCCGAAAACCCATCTTCGGCTATGTCGGGGATTATCGCCGGGACGATCAACCAGAAGGCCGAAGCTCAGGCGGTTGAAATGGCAGAACAGATGATGGAATCTGCCGAGGGTCAGGCTGATATTCAGTCCCAACAGCTTGAGGCTCAGTTTGAAATGGAACTTGAAAAACAAGAGTTGACCGCCGACGCCGACAAACACCGGATGGAAATGAAGTCCGAGCTTGACGGCATGAAGGCCGCAACGGTGATCCACGGCTTGAAGATGCAGATCGAGGGATTAAAGGCCAAGAATGCGGCAACCCAGGCTAAGGCGCAAGCCGCTAAAGCCAAGAAGAAGCCCGATGGCAAATGACAACATTGGTGCGATGCTTGATTCCCCCGGTTGGGGGGATTTCTTGAAAAAGGTTCGCGTTCGACGCGCAGAACTGGCAGAGGAGGCATTGTCAAAGATCAAGGACCCCAAAACCAACGAATCAAGGTTGGCGGAGTTGTATGGACATCTTGAAGAACTTGACTGGATTCTTGCGGCGGAGTTCTAACTCCACCCAGGAAATCGAAAACGAGGAAACGACTATGAGTGAAATCGACAACCAGACCCCCCCGGTAGAGACGCCTCCGGCGACTCCCCCGGCGGCACCCGCGATCACGCCCGAACAGGTTTCGGAGTGGCTTGCGGCAAACAACTATACGGCGGCTCCGGCTGATGATCCCGTCTGGAAATTCCAGGGCGCGGACCCTTCCCTCTTGGAAGAGAAGGAAAAGATGCCGAACCCTCCCGACTACGACCCCTACGACCCAAACTCGGTCAAGCGCATTGTGGACGATACCGTTAAGGATATGCCCAAGAAGTTGGCTGACCAGGTATCGGCTCAGGTGATGACGGCTATCAAGCCGATGCTTGACACTTTGGCGAACAACCAATTGCAGTCTTCGATCCGCCCAGAGGCGAAGCCGTTTGTGGACGAGATTCTCAAGGAACATGGCGTTACCCCGTTCCAGGCTTCTCAGGACCCCAAGGTTATGAGGCTTGTCAATGAAGCGGCGGAAGCCCGTGCATTGAAGGCGGGGAAACTCGCACCGGCAATCTTGTTCCCGTCCGAACCACCAACCGGCACCCCGGCGGCGGCTCAGATCGGTGAGGATGTTCAGCAGATGCTCGCAATGTCCGAAAATTTCCTTGGTCGCCCATTGAGGGAAGAGGAAAGGGCTGTCCGAATCAAGGAGTTCGAGGCCGCAAAGCGGCGGGAAGGTTACGGCGATGAGTGATTTGACGTTCAAACAAGCGTGTGAGGCAACCGGCAAGACGAACGCCGAGATTGCCGAACTTGCCGGAGTGAAAGAATCAACGGTTGAGATGTACCAGAAGACGGATAAGCCGTCCCAGGCACTCAAAACCGTTGTCGCTGAACTTCTCGGCGGGAAACCCAACCCGGAAACGACTGATTTCCAGACGTTGAGCGTAGACCGCGAGCGCGTTCCCGGCGATTACGAAGACAATGACGAATGGCATTACCTTCACGTTCGCGATTCCTCGCCCGGCGGCAGGGACGCGGTAGCCGCGCAAGTGGCTCAACTCCAGGCAGGCATCGTACAAGAAGCGGGCCACGGAAAACGTGTGACCATTCGGTACGGCATTGCCCACAAATTTAGCGACACGTATGTTGTCATGCGCTGTCCGCAAGACGAATTCCGCGCACTTGAAGTGGCTGCGGTAACCAAGTCCAAGGTTGTTTGGGAAGAGCAAAAAGCGAATTCCGAAGCCGGTGGACTCTCGACAACGATTCGGCGCGAGGAGCGGTTTATCCAGGCTCCTGGGGAACCGGCACTCGCGTAATGACTTACCCTTGGCCTGTGGCGGGCGGGCTGATGTTTAGCAGGAGAAAAGAATATGCCTTCTTCGCTCAACCTCGGTAAGCCCGGCCCGATTCGCGGTACTTGGATGACCAAGTATGCGGTACCGGCTGCTGGGCAAACCTTCAAAGTTGGAGACTGGGTTGGCAAGGATACTTCGGGCACTCTCGTGATCGCAGCGGCAGCGAGCTACGATTACGACAGTACGACTCCCGGATTGCTCTGGGGCATCGCGCAAGCGAACGCCGCCGACATCCTTGCAAATCCTTCTGGAAATTTAGCCAAGTGTCCCGTTCTGGTTCCGGGGCGTGACGCTGAAGCTCTTTTCCAGGTTTATCACAGCACGACCGCATCCGCGACCATCGCGGACACGGACATGGACGGAGCCGCTGCTCCGCTCAAACTCCCGTTGCGCAATCAGGCGGGGTCCTGGGTTCTCAACAAAGAGAACGACGGAACCAATGACGCCTTTCAGATCACCGAGCGTTACCCCGCGCACAGCGGCACGGAAACTTTGCCGTACGTGTGGGCCAAGCTCCTTTCTGGCGAATCCCTGGAGGGCGACTAACCTATGGTTACCCAAGCAACTATCCTTCCTGCACTTATCCGAAACACCAAAGGGGTTATCAATGGTTACTCGGACGAGATGCCGGACTATTCTCGTTATCACGTTGCAACCCGCGAACCCGAAAGCAAGGCGTACGCGGAGAAAGCGTACTACTCCGGTCTCGGAACCGCTACCCAGCGGTTTGAGGGCGGGGGCGTCAACTTTGACACGCCGAGCATCCCCTATACCAAGAAATACCCATTCGTGATCTTCACACAGGGTGTTGAGGTTGGGATGCAGACGTGGCTGCGCAATCCGATGGGTTCGATCAAGCCGTTCACCCCTGAACTGGCTCGTTCGATGTACAACGCTCGTCAGTCGTTTCTTGCCGACATCTTGAACGATACGTCGGTAACGGGCATTGACGGGGTTGCGCTCGCTTCGGCGTCTCACCCGACCGCTTCCAGCACCTTCTCGAACGTCTCCACGGCGGCTACGCTGTCGTACGACTCGCTTGAGACGATGTGTGTGGACATGGACGGGCATTTGACGTACCGCGACCAGGTGCGGACGTATCCGGGCAACAAGCGGCTTCTCTTGCCGCGACAGCTTCGGATGCGCGGTGCGCGAATCTTCGCGTCCGAACTGGTTGCCGGTGATGCCGACAACGACAAGAACGTTCTCAAGACTGCCGGGGTTATCTCGGAGATCGCTTGGAACCCGTTCTTGACATCCGCTACCGCCTATTGGCTGTTCGACATTAAGGACAACCCAATCTTCGAGCTTACGTTCGGGGGAGATCGCATCGTGACCTCTCCGACGGACGGCGAGATCGAGACTGACTCGTTCAAGATGGCGATTCACCGCGAGATGGGTTCCGGTTGGAACTCGGCTTACGGCGTCCAGCGCAACGCGGGCGCTTAAAAGGAGAAACAATGCCTAACTATTCTGGTATGGTGTACTCCCAAGGCGCTCCTGTCTCCGGTATCCCGTGGTTCTTGGCCCCCTTTCGTGGGGGCCGAGTCTACTACGTGGACCCAGAGTTCGGCGCGGATGGGAACGACGGTTCAGCGGAAACCCCGCTGGCGTCCCTGACCAATTCCTCTGGAACCGGCGCTTACGACCGCTGCCGGGACGGGCAAGGCGATGTTGTTGTCATCAAAGGTGGTCCCACCTCGTCTGACACAACCGGGCATACTGTTCGGTTGTCTTCAACGTTGGATTGGGCCAAGAACAACACTCACCTGATTGGGGCGTGTGCCCCAACGATGGTTTCGCAACGCGCTCGCATTACTGGGCCGTCTTCGGGGGGCACGTTCTCCCCGATGGTGACGATTTCTAGTAGTGGTTGCGCGTTTATGAATATCGCGTTGTTTGACGATTATACGGTTGATCCCGTATGCGTCAACCTCACGGGTCAGCGGAACTATTTCGAGAACGTCCACTTTGGCGGCATGGGCGCTGCGACTGGCGGCGACGACGCAGCTGCGGCATCGTTGAAGATTGACGGCGGCGACGAAAACACCTTCGTCGGATGCTATATCGGCCTCGATACGATTGCCCGGTCTACGACCAACGCAGAGATTGAACTTGTTGGAGCGGCAACGCGCAACATCTTCAAGGATTGCTTTATTGCGTCCTTTGCCGACAACGCCGGTCACCTCTTCGTGAAGATCGACGGTTCGGGCGATATCGACCGATTCGTGTACTTCAAGAACTGTTTCTTCTACAACGCAGTCGAATCGACGGCGACGACGATGACTCAGGCTATGGATGTCCACAACACTTGTGGCGGCATGGTTATTCTTGACGGTTGCACGGCGGTTGGGTGTACCGACATTGCTGCGGCTGACAACGGTAACGTCTTCTTGACGCAAGCTGTTGCAACGGCTGGCACGTCGGGCCTCGCGGTCGCGGCTACTCGATAGGGATTTTTCTCCCTCACCTCACCCAAGGCCGGATAGGGAAGCTTACCCCCGACTCCGGCCCCAAACTTCTATCATCCGATAAGCAAGGAAAAAATGGAACATCTACAAAACCTGAGCCAAACGGCTCAAGAATCACTCGACGGATCGGTTGCACTTGTGGAACCGCACGAACATATTCGCATCAAGTTTCAATGCGGACCAGTCAAGGAACATGGCGTCAATGGGACGACCATCGAGGAGGTGATCGGCCTATTGGTGGCCCGACTCGAAGGTTTCCAGAGCGGGCCGTTCCGGTGCCGAGAGAATGCGCTGGCAATCACTAAACTCGAAGAGGCTCGATTGTGGTTGTATGAACGCACTCGCAAACGGCAAGAACAGGGCGTAGAGGGCGTAAACGCACCCCACGCCGACTGATTTTCTATGGACATAGACTGGAAAGATACATGGCGATTGAACGTCGCGATGGACTTCTGCCAGACGTGTTCTTTCGCGTCACGCGGAATCGAAGAACTGAATCCCTTGTGGCGCGGATTCGTTGAGCGCAAGGACTACGTTGGACTTGCGGCATCGTGGGCGGCGGCTTACGCCATTACAGACAAGGTGGCGAGCCGCAACCCACATCTTTACCAATGGCTCGGGGCAACCCAGTTAATCGTGGTCGCTTTGAACGCCAAGAACCACAAAGTTGGTTTCCCGATTCTTGTAGTTAGGTTCTGATGCCAACACTCACCCGTTCCTGTAACACCGAAGCAACCATTATCAACCCCGATTACGGCGGGTTGGGTGCGAGTTTCGCCGGTGGGGAGTTGGCGGCAAGCGACAACACGCGGTTTAGTTCGGGCGCGGTTCTCAATACTCTCAACGAAGAGTATGACTACATCGGAGGCAACTTCGATTTGTCAGCACTCCCTGACGGGGCGACCATTAACGGAATCACCGTCACGATGGAGCGCCGTCGAAACGGCGGCACGGCTGTCATTTCTGACGAACACTTGCGCTTGTCGCTGAATGGTTCAACGTTTGTCGGGGACGACAAAGGCACGGGTGCCCCGTGGTCCACGAGCGATGAACAAGTCGTTTACGGTGGCCCAACCGACTTATGGGGCCGCGCCTGGACAACGGCAGAGCTTAAAGGCGCATCGTTTGGAGTATTCAACGCCCCGAAAGTCACCACGGCTGGAACCGCGACGGCGGCGGAGTGGGACTGGTTACAGATTTCGATTCGTTACGGCGAATCGGGCGCAGGCGGCGGTGGCGGTGGCGGGGGCAACGAATTGCTCAAAGGCACAATTGCACAGATTGAGATTGAAGAAATGGAAAAGTACATTGGCGACAACCTGACGTTCTACGCTCAGTTCAACGATGCAACATTGGCGGCTACAGACGCTACGGGTTCTGTCGCCTACCGGGTTTACGAAGAAGAGACGGGAACCCCGATCTTGACTGGAACAATGTCGCTCTTGGACGATTCCAATACTACGGGCCTCTACTCGGAGCAGATCGCGATTTCAACCGCGAATGGATTTGAGGCCGACAAGGATTACTGCATCCGCATTGGCGCGACGGTTTCAGCGATTGCTCAAGCGGGTATTCGCTACTTCACCGTCCGGGCAAGCGCGGCAGACGCTATCCGTACGCTTATCAACAAGCGCAAGTACAACGTCAAGACCAAAGTCGAAACGGTTTATGCCGACGACGGAACGACCGTGCTTGGAACGAGGACGTTGACTCGCACGGGGACTACGAACGGGGACGAGATTACGCTCTCGGCGTTGACCTAATGTTCAGCCTACTCGATCTTGAAGCGTCTCCGGTGCTTCACCTTTTGCCGACCCCGGACGAAGGGTTGACACCGGAAGACGAGGCGCTTCGCCTATTCGACACACCTTGGCTTGCCAACAATCCAAGCCAGCGCCCCGACGTGATGTGGTACATCCGGCCCAACAGTAGAGAGGATGAGATGACAGCGTTCATTTGCCAGAGAAGTGGCTACAAGTTCCCCGGCAGGTATCGAAGGATCGACGGCGACGGCAAGAGTGTGGGTGAACCCTTCTATCGGGAGGACGACTAATGGCAATTGCAGTTAATGACGCGGTAACGGAGATTCTGAGGCCGTTTCCCGATGCGGCGGTTGCCGGTTCGGGTTCCTACGCTTCGATTGCGCTTGAGTATCTGAACAAGGCGGATCGTTACTTGGCGTTCCATCTCCCGATTCGTTGGGACTCGGAGGACATTAACCTGACCGCCGGGACAAGTGAATATGCGTTCGCGGCTGAAACGGTGGCGCGGGTTTGGTCGGTTCGGTATCTCAGAAGCGCAAACCAAGACGACAACTACCGGCTCAAGGAAACCGACATCACCCGACTTGACCTGGAGTTCGGAAACTGGCGCGGGCTCGAAAACGACGAACCGCAGATGTTTTACATAGGGGCTACCTCTGCGGGTGCGTTGCGCTTGGGGGTCACTCCGGCACCCAACCTAACGACTTCGGGCGGGTATCCGATCCTGCGTTGCAACGTGACCCGATTCGGGACGCTCGCGGCAGGGGGCGATTTACCCGCGAACATACGAAGCTCGGATGTTTACGTCTTTACGGCTTGCTGGCGTTACGCACAGGACTTCCGAAGGATTGACGAGGCGGAATACTACAAGAACCTGATGATGCGGGCGATTGACGAAGAGAGAGATTTCTTCTTCGGTCGCAATGCGTACGATAAGCAAAGCATTATCTACGGCGCGTTCCCAAGCGGGGGCATTGTGTAGGTGGCTAAACCTCCGCCCTTATTCCTTGGCGGCAACATCGCCGGGGACAATATCTGGTGGATACTCCATCCGAAGAAAGCCAAGCCGCAGGGGCTCTATTCGTTCCCTGACCCTCAGACGTTGGTCGCCGGGCAGTTCTCGGCACTTGCGGGGTTCCGAATTGACCGTGGAATCCTGAAGGTCAAGGACGGGGACGTGAAGCTCACGTCGGCTGCGATTCTCGGTTCGTCTACGTTTCGAGGCGCGGGCACGTTTCGTCCCGGCATGGTGTCAAGCGGAAACCCGGCAGTTTGGGCCGCGTTTCACTTGTCCAATTTTGGAAGGGTCTTTAGTTCCACGGACGGGATAACGTTCACGGAAGAGACAGCTTCGAGCGGTCAATTTGCTGACACCCGGTTCACGACCTCCACAAGCCACGACCCGTGGTTTTATATGCAGGGCGTGAACAACCGATTCATTCCAGACAGCAACTATGGCGTGTTGGGAGATACCGCGTTCATTGTTACGCATCACGGGAACGCGCCAAGGATTTACTCGGCTCTTTACGATGTTTTCGGGATTCATGACGAGATTGCGGTTCCGCAGGGCACGAACCTTCTGAACTCGATTCCGACGTTCCCGGCAAAGTTTTTGGTCAACACGACGGCGGAAACCACGATGTCCACACCAACCGGCACGAGCATGGTTGTGGCAGACGCGGGTACGACGCCGAACAACTACTTGACCGTTACTGCAACGAACCCTGTCCAAAATGATATTGGTCGGGTTACGTTCTCTACCTCGATGTCGTTGGGGACTGCCGGGGGCGTCTTGACCTCCCGCCAATTGGTCATGCTCCTGGAGTCCTCAACGATAGACATTCTGGATAAGATAACGATTCGGATAGGCGACGGTACGAACCGCGTCGTTATCTACGATCCTACGTCCAGCACAAAGAACCAGGCACCGAGCATCACCCCAGCCGATTCGGGCGGAAGGCTTTTCTGGGCGGGGTTCACGCTTGATACGATTGACGGAACGACCGCCCCGGCGTTGAACGCGATTACCGAGGTTGATTTCCTGTGGGCCAAGGCGTCTGAAACGGCGACCTATGTTCTGTACGTCTACGCGATCTGCGGAAGCGGGAAGGCCCCTGGCGGGCGCAAGCATTATCTGACGTATTTCCGAACAAAGCTCATGTGCGAAAGCCGGGGTTTGGAGGTTTTCAACGTCAAGCCGGAATTGATTTCAAATCTTGGCGGGCCGGGGGCGATCACGGGGCGAATCGCGGGCGGAATGCGAATCCCGTCGATTGATTCCCGCATATACGTCAACTACACGCTTCACTACCAGAACCCGACCCAGGCGGAACTCAACAAGGGAACCGATCTTCTGGTTGTCTACGGCATGGACGTAGGCGAATCCTGGTACTCGTGGGTCAAGTCAGACACTATCGGGACGTTCTTGGGGACTTGGAGCTTCAGTTCCGGGTCAGCCCTTGGCATCCGAACGGTTACCGATAACGTTTTAGACAAGAGTTTGGCGCAACGCGCTCCGACCCCCGACACCCTGCCTATCCCGAACGGGAAGTCGATGTGCTACGCCAACGGAAGGCTGTTCATTGCGGCAAGGCCGCAGGGGTCTCTCGGCTATTCGACGGTTTACGTTTCTGACGAAGGGTATCCCGGCAGGATGCGCGAAGCGGCGCGAACGATTAGTGGGCCGACAGACTTCGACCCAACAAGCGGAACGACTCATTCCTTGGAGGATGAGGACATCATGAATATGGTGGCGACTCCCGGCGTGTACCAGGGAACGTCCAACGTTTACATCTTCACGAACAAGAACGTTTGGATGATCGGTCGGGACGTAAACCGAATTGAGCGGGTGGCAACCATCGGGACGCTTTCTCCAATGAGCGTTGTCGAATACGAAGGTTCTATCTTCTTTTTGGACTCGAATCGAAGGGTCCAATGGGTGCGGGGCGGCGAGATTAAGGACATCACGACTGGCGTGGTGCAAGATACTCTGGAATCCATTCCAGGCGGTTCCGACGTGGGAACATCACGGCTTTACCGAGTAACGGGGTCCTGTTGGAAAAACTACTTTAGACTTGGACTTGGGACCACAGGTTCCACGAATGCCCGATGTTTGGTTTACGACATCATTCGTCAGGAATGGGTTGCGAACGAACCGATGACGCTATCGAACTTCACGGTCGAACAGTTCATCACTTGGGAGAAAGCGGGAATCATTGGCCTCTATGCTTTCTCGTCCGACTTGGAGTTCTACCAATACGAACAACCCGCTTCGACGGCGAACGCAAGTGTGAGCCTGACGACAGGTGAGGTCTACTTTGAGGATTGGGGAGACTTTTCGCTGAACCGAATCGGTTTTGTGACGACGGATGTTTCGGCTTCCCTGACGACCTCTCGTTCATTCTACCCCGGTTCGGGAACACCAACGACAGCGACGGTTAGTTTGAATGTTTCGACCGACCGGGCTTGGAAGTATGATGCGGTCCAAGGCACAACCGGAGATAAGGTCGGCAGGACCGCGAAGATAACCATTTCGGGAACGCTCCCCGGCGGAACGTCGATCTATGAGATTATGGCGG
>ERZ761599.118-NODE-118-length-20095-cov-53.085279_pt1 | contig 20095 bp, 23 predicted proteins | sample MGYA00511878_ERZ761599 | MGnify/ENA primary metagenome ERZ761599 (study PRJEB28899, sample SAMN03785569) | bioreactor sludge metagenome | biome: EBPR Sludge; feature: EBPR Bioreactor; material: 0.22µm filtered reactor supernatant | place: Saint Lucia: Queensland...
CAGTGCCTTGAACACGTTGGTTCCAGTGAAGCGGGCGCTGTGCAGGTTAGACGCAATGCCACTTTCCACTGAAGTTGTCCACCCCGGTACCAAGGCGATCAGGCCGCTGGCAATCGAGGTGATGGTGGCATTGGTGTACTGCCGTCCGTTGCGGACGGTACGCCGCGCAATCGCGTCCATCGGGTCTGCACAGTCGATGTCCAGGGTGAAGTTACTGGCGTTCACCGCCTTGCGAATTTCGAGGATGACACCCCGCGCAAATTCACGCATACCCGCTTCGGTATCCAGCCAGACTCGGACAACGCGCTCATTTTGCAGCAGGTCGCCAGCGCGTTTGTCTGTGAGACTACCACTCAGCTTGAGCCTACCCTGTCCGTCCAAGCGGCGGGATACCGTGGCGCTGTCGCAGGTCATGACCGGCCCTTCCCCTAAGCGGGTAGTGCCGGTCGGATCGTAGATGTCAACCAAGATACGCATTGGTTAGAACTCGCAGTACAGGTCGCTGATACCAAAGGTTTTGGCGCTGGCGGTAGTCGTCGTCAGGATGTCCGCTGCGCCCAGGTTAGCGGTTGAGATGGTCGAAAGACCGGTGTTAAAGCTCAGTTCCGGCCCACCATTCACGGAGAACAGGCAGGTATTGCCAAACACCCGGAAGTACAGGTCATACACGCCGTCAGCTGCTACTGCGTTATTGAGCGGAGCCGACGTGTTGGTGTTGGTACCATCCGAGATGACCGCTACCCATCCCGCGTCCGGTACAGTCGTGTCATAACGGAAGCCAATGCCTGTGACCGCGCCTAGCGCTGCTGCGTTGGTTGGGCGTGCTGACCACAGTCCACAGAATACGCGGATGTTGGTGATGGTCGAGCCAAGCTGAATGCGGGTAAAAAATTCCGGGTTATGGCGCGGCTGTACCAGACTGAAGACGCTGGTTTCCTGCCCCGCCTGTGTGTTGAGCGCAGCGGCCACGGCTTGCTGCACAAAGCTACCGGATGCACCATTGGCGTTGCTGAGAAGCCCTGCGCCAATGGTAGACGCGCTGCACCCTATGCCTTGGATGATCGTTCCCGCCCCACGCATACGGAAGCTGTTCTTGACGCGAGGATGTGACATGGGCTGATAGATTTCACCCACGTACTCAATCCAGAACGTACCCGTCCACATCAGCACCAGTTGATCGGTATCCCGGTGCAGAATGCGGTCGCGCTGTCCTATGAGGCGGATGTTGCCTACGTTGTGCCGGACGATGGTGGCTTGTGTGGCTGAGGCGGTAAGCAGCACGATCACATCACCCTGATTGCCACCATTGATGGTGTCCAGTTCATCGACCGCGGCGGCGGCTTCATTGGCGATGTTGTTGCGGGTTTGTGAGACGGTAATCGCACCGCTGGCAATGGTCAGGGTAGCGGCGGTACTGTGACTGAGCAGAATGCCAGTCGGCACCAGCAAGCCTACCCAGTTCGTCCCGTCGTGCTTGAGCCAGACTACTTGGTTGGTGTTGGTCAGTGTGACCGTTGCGCCACTGTTGGGCAGTCGGATATTACCAGACTGTACAATGCGAACCTGACGGCTTGCATTGGTAATCGAGATGAACATCTGCCGTCCAACCGCGCCGTTGTTGATTGTCGCCAGATCGTCGGTCGCAGCTGCGCCTTCGGTATCGACAATGACATTGGTCTTGGTAGGCGTAATCGCGCCACTGGCGATGGTTAGGCTTTCAGCAGTGCCAAAGTTCAGGCGGTCAAAGGCTTGCACGCCATTGAGGATGTCATTGAGATAACCGACAACCTGGTTAAATGGCACCAGCACATCGGTCTGATCTGCCGTCGTGCCGTCTACAATGCCGCTGGTAGTCAGTGATAATGCAACCATTTATGTATACCTCTCCAGATACCGCAGATTGACATTTGCCTCACTATTGGCATCAGCCATCTGGACAACAATCGAATTTGAACCGGGTTCCAGCTGCATCCAGCGCGTCCGCAAGGCGCTGAAGCGGCTGTCATAGGCGTTCACCGCATTCAGGTAAACCGCCTGCTGTGTGACCTTGATGGATAGCGTATCGGTGTCTGTGAGTGTGCCTGTCCACTTCACTTCATCCACCGTTTGCCCATTGACCACGCGGCGAATGATGGGGTCTACAGCCACCTCTCCAGCGGGCGGGGTAATGGTGATGTCTACGGGCGTGGGAAGCGTGCCATTGTTGGTGAGGCTGATCGTGCCGGAACCTGTGACCAGAGTCGGACTACCTCCGCCCCATGTGCCACTGCCCCAATTGAACGATCCCCAAACAGAACCGCTATTGCCTACCCCGTACCACCAGGGATCACTCACCTGAAAGATGATGTTGACGGGTTGCCACAAGTCGGTATTGGCCCGTAGGTCTTCATTGACGCTGATGTTATTGACCCGCGCCATGCACCAGCGTTCGGTGCTGCCATCTGTCGGTCGCAACCAAAGCGGCTGTTTACCCCATGAGGCCATGCGCTTACAGGCGTTGCGAAGATCATCCATGCCGGAGCGCGTAGCCGACAGCAAGTAGTAGGTCAATTGCACCCGCCCTATCGAGGACGGAGCCGGGTCATTGCCGTAGTGGTCGAAGCCCCCGGATAACCCCGGTAGGCGCTGTGTTACAGGCACCAGATCAGCAAAGTTCGTATTAAACGATTGCTGGGTATCCGGGAAGGTGTAGACGTTGCTACCGCGTCCGAAGCGGGTAATACGAACGGTCATCGGTTCCCCCTGGCAAAGCGGCCTTGCATAATGCGTTCCTCGAAGGCTTCCGCTGCTGCCAAGCCGCCAGCGCGGTCATTAGCGTTCACCGTGACGTTGAAGGTGTCCCCGCCCCCGGCTCCGCTGGCGATGGCTTCTAGCATCTTGCCCATGTTCGGAATAAACGTGCCGTTGGTTTCAGGGACATAGACCTCATTGCCGACTTGCTGGCGTCCGATCAAGTACGGCATACCCGCTAGACCGGGACCGCCGCTATCGCGCATGGGGATGGTCTGGAAACCAAACTGGGCTGAGTTTTGGTCAATGAGGTTAGGGTTGGGAGCGCCGCCGCCTAACTGCCGTAGCCAGTTCAAGGCGTCTTGCACTTTGGTGATGATGTTGCCCACCGTGTCAATGACCGGCTGAATGTAGTTGGTACCAATGTGCTGGAAGGTATCCCGGAACCAGTTCACCACGTCGTTTAGACCGGGGCTGATGGATGTCCAGATGTTTTGTAGCGTCGTGATAAATGGATCTATGTAGCTGGTTTTGACCGTCGAAATGAAGTCTCGAATAGCGGGCAAGCCATCGGTCATGAACCAGTTGTACAAGTCCTGAAGCGCGGGCTGGACAACTACCCAAATCCCTTCGAGGATGTCCACAAACGCCTGAATGCCGGGGACTACGGTTTGCTCAATGAAGTCCTTGATGGCGGGCAAGCCGTCCGTCATAAACCAGTTGTAGAGGTCTTCCAGTACCGGCTGTACCGTTGTCCAGATACCAGCCAGTAAGTCAATGAAGCCTTGCACGCCGGGGATGATGACGTTATTGACCAGGTTGACCACGCCGACCGCCAGCGTTTCAGTGAACCAGGTAATCAATTCACCCAGTCCCGGCGCAACCGCGTTCCAGATACCAATCAGCAGGTTAATGAACGCCTGTACGCCCGGAATGACGATGGTCTGGATGAAGTTCGCAATGCCGGGTAGCGCGGTATTGAGGAACCAATCGGCCATCTGCGAGAGGCCGGGTTGTACCGCCGTCCAGATGTCACCTAGCAGCGTGCCAAAGGCTTGCATACCTGGAATAACGGTGTTCAGGACGAACTCAACCGCTGAACCTAAGAAGCTGGTGATGTTGATCGCCAGTTCCCGCATAGCGCCCGTTGCTTGCCCGCCTGCACCTAAGAAGCTGGCAATCACACCTTCAACCCACGACTCGCTACCGTCTATCCCAAAGGCTTTGCGAATGGCATCTACAATCCCGATAGACTGAATGTCGTCTATGAAGATGCTGACCGCTTCAACCGCAAAGGTAAACCCGTCAATGATGTTCTGGATAATGGGTTCAAATAAGTCCCGAATACCGAGGAAGTTGGTGCTGAAAGCCAGCCCTAACCCGGCGATTGCAGCGACGACTAAGCCAATCGGACTCATCAGCGCACCCAGTGCCGTGCCAATGAAGCCGATGACCGTCCCCGCCCCGGATAGCACGCCGCCGATAGCCGCCATGCCCGCGCCTAGTCCTGCGACTGCCAAGACGACTGTAGCAATGGTCTTGGTCAGTTGCGGGTTGGCTCTAGCCCAGTCAGTCAGGCCGTTGATGATTTCTGTGAGCCGACGCACGAACGGGCCTGCTACATCGTTCATGAACGGGGTCAGGAACTCAGTCAGGAAGGTTTCGCCGGAACCAGTGAGCGATTCCATTGACCCTCTAAAGGTGTTCATGAACTGTTCGGCAAGGCTTGCAGCAGCAGGCGCGTCCTGCATAGCCGTAAGGGTGGCGTCAATCCCACCGGCGGCCCGTAGCGCCTGAAAGCCCATGATGCCATACGAACCGGCTAAGGTCTGAGCAAGTTCGTTTTGCTCTTCCATCGGCAGGCGGTCGAGCGCGGCGTCCAGTTCCAAGAGTACCGTGTTGAAGTTGCGGAGACTGCCATCCGAGTTGTACATGGACACGCCAAGACGCTCAAAAGCGCCCTTGACGCTGTCTGTAGGACGGCTCAAATTGAGCAGCATGGACTTGAGCTGCGTACCGGCTTCAGCGCCCATGATGCCATTGTCAGCAAAGACAGCGAGGATCCCCGCTACATCTTCCACTTGCAGGCCGTACTGCGCTGCCACCGGGCCAACGTTCTGCATAGCCTGTCCAACGTCCCGAATCTCCGCACGGCTGACATTGGCCGCCGCTGCCATCGCGTTGGATACCCGCGCCGCTTCGGATGCATCCAGGTTAAATTGCACCAGACCAGATGAGACAAAACCAGCAGCTTCAGCCAGACCGAGATTGCCCACCGTAGCCGCGTCCAAGACCGGCCTGAGCGCCGCCATCGTCTCTTCAAGCGACATACCGGACTTGAGCAAGTCCAGCATGGCGGCAGCGGCTTCATTGTTAGAGAACTTGGTGTCCTGCCCCATTTGCATGGCAAACTGGCGGACAGTCTCCATTTGCTCAGGCGCTACCCCGCCGAACAGTTCGATCTGTTTCAGCAGGACATCGAAGTCAGCAGCGGTCTCAATGCCTACCCTGCCGACTGCGATAAGTGGCGCGGTGATACCAACTAAACTCAGGCCAGCCCCGGCCATGCTTTGCCCAAAGGCTTGCATCCGGGAACCAAAACCAGTAAAGAAACCATTGAGGCTTTGGGTTGCAGAGGTGATGCCAGCGGCCACGCCGGAAGCGTCAATCCGAATCTCGCCGACGGCGCGGCCAATAGTCACGCCCTCGCCTGCTGAGCTGGTGAATCTGCCTTTTGCATCCCTCGCCTGAACCATCGTGTACCCCAAACAAAAAGGCGATGCAAGCCAGCTCTAAAGCCAGCCTGCACCGCCTCGCGGTGGTCAAACTTACACCCTTATTTTAGCACAAATGTTCAGTTTTTGGACTGCAAACTATCAATCTTTCCTCAAGTTTGAATACCAATATTTGACATTATCTAGTTATCATGCTATGCTGTTATCAGCATCATTTGATGCTTAGGGATATGGAGGGCATATGCTCATCCCAACCTGGCGGTTGCAGACGGTCGGGGCGGCGTTGGTCGCTATTGTGGTATATGGAATCAATTACTTGCTTGCTTTTTTCAACACTGATCCGGTAGCGCGTGAGGTCATTATCATCACCGCGCTGACCTGTGGGAGTGTGGTAGCAGCGGGATTGATTGCCTACACACTATGGGTCGAAAACAAGCCAGCCCGGAAAGCCGGTTGACCGTCAAAACAGTGAGGCTAACTGAATGAAGTTAGCCTTTCTGCATTGCCGATCAGCCGTAGGAAAGGTTATAGAGATGGGAAAGCGTCCGGGGCCTGAGCGCCAGCTTGATAAGTTCATCCTGAATGTTCTGAAGGGGCAAACCGAACTCGTCAGCCGCCCGCAATTGGCAAAGCTGCTCGATAAGCCAAAGTTGGTGGCCTATGACTTCAAGGTACTTCAGCAGATGGAAGCTGATGGCATGATTGAGGTTGTGAGGGAGAAAGCTGGGCCAGTGCGGGTTGAATACTACTACCGGGCGCGATAGGTCACTTACTCATGCGCCCTATTTCCCGGTTCAATCGCTCAATATCGGCCTTAGCTTCTGCTAATTGCGCTTGCAATAGTTCAATCTGGCCGTCTTTTTTGGCGACCAGGCCATCAGACTCTTCGAGCCGTCCCCGCAGTTCGGCTATGAGATGGTTGGAAGCGACGATTTCAGATTGCAAGGACGCAATCCGGGCGGGCGCGGTGATGATGGTTGAGGGGGTATCCGAACTCAGGGCGGCGCGGGCGGCTTCTGGAAACTCAGCCCGTTCACCGCTGGCCAGCGCCACCTTCGCATCGGCAAACGTTTTGCCCTCTTGTTTGGTGGCATATATCAGGGCAATAACCCGCAGATCGGCTTCAGTGAACCGTCGTTCGTTGCCCTCTTTAGGGTTAGCCGTTGCGCTCAGGAAGTCGGCAAACTGCCTAGACCACTGGCGCACCGTTTCCCGGCTGATACCTAATGCTTTGCTTAGATCGGATGCTGTGTACATGGGAAGGATTGTAACCCTCACCCCCCAAACCAGCAAACCTTACACGACTGTGAAAGACTTACCCTATATTGCTGGCATATTGCCGGGTGTTTTTCATGACTTACTTTGCCAATGTGCAAGTAAGTGTTACGATATTTGCACTAGTGCAAGGTTCACTAGTGCAAACTGTAGCGGGGTAAACCAACATGGCGCGGCATAAATACGAGTTTTGGCTAGATGACCAGCGGGAAGGCGACCACGAAATAGCCGCGCTAATCGAGCAATTCAAGATGAATCGGCAGTTCAGCGCCGCTATCCGGGATGGTCTACGGTTGATTGCCGATCTGAAAGCGGGCAGCACCGAGGTGCTGCTAGAGCTATTCCCACTGATTGGCCAGCAGATCGGCGCGGGTAGCAGTGGGGGACAGGGTGGCAATGATGACACCCTGAAAGCGGTACTGGATGCCATCGGCAGCTTGCAGGCGTTGCCAGCGCCGCCGCCGAATTACCCGCTGATGAAATCAGTAACCAACGGGCGCGGGGTTACACCTGCCCTTGAGGTGAAACAAGCATCGGTTGATCTGGACGCTATGGGGGATGATTTCCTAGCGTTTATTCAATGAAAAACGCCCTGATGGGCAGGGCGTGTTATCGGTATCAGGCTATAGAGGTAGCCTACACCATGAATCATTATATCGCAGCAAGTGACACGGGCAACGGGAATACTAACGCTATCCTGGTAAACGATGGCAATAGTAAGTCAATCTGTATTCCATCCATCCGGGCGCGGGTATCCAGCCAGACCTTAGGACTAGGGAAAGCATCGGAACTCACGTACACATGGGCAGAATGGGGCGGCCAGCGTTACGCGGTGGGGGATGATGCCTTGACCGTCAATCGGCAGGGTATCGACCGGCACATGGGGGCGGCGCGGTATGCCAGCGAGCATCACCAATTCTTGACCGCCTATGCACTGGCGCGGCTAGGCGTGAAAGATAGCAGCACCGTTGATCTGACTCTGATGTGTCCGCCCGCCCTCTATAACGACAATCGGCAGGTGATGATTGACACCTACAAGGCCGCGCCGGTTGAAATCATCCTCAGTGGCGATAAGAAGCCGCGCCGGTGGGCTTACAGTGAGGTTACGGTATGGCCTGAAGGCTTCCCCGCCGCCGCGTGTTTTATGCTGGCCGCCGATGGCAGTAAGGCAGCTTCCCCGGTCATGGCTGGCGACGTGCTGCTACTCGATACCGGGGCATACACGGCTAACGCTTTCATCCTGAGCAATGGCAAGTTTAACCCCGCCGGTTTAGTTCATTCGACCATTGAGAACGGCGGTGGGGATGCTCACATCAGGACACCACTACTAGAGTCAATCCGGTTACACGGCGGGGAGCTGGCCGCTGTGACCACAGATGACTTAGACAAAGTGTTGCGCCTTGCCAGCGCCAGCGGGGATTATGTCCTCAGGTTTGGGCGTGCTGAAGTTGATCTACTGCCGACGCTGAAGGGACTAGCTGAAGATTATGCCGGGTGGCTATCCAACAATGTCATAGATAGCCGCTTCAATGGCTTGCGGGGTGTCAGTCGCTTACTTGTGATCGGTGGCAATGCCGACTATGTAACCGACCATCTCAAAAACTGGTACGGGGATAAAGTTGTAACCGCCGCTGAATGGCGGTCCGCGGTCGGTCGATTACACGCGGCTGATCTGAATGCAGAGGGCGCTAAACGGCTGGCGCTGGCGCGGCAAGCCCGGAAAGTGTAGGGGCAACCATGACCGCGTACAACGTACAGACCATCAAGGCAGCTCAGGCGGCGGCGGATGCTCACAACGCCTATATGGAGTATGTGAACTCACTAGGCGGCGCGGTTCTGGATGGCACGTTATCACCTGAGCAAGAGGCCAGACTAGAAGCGCTGAATGAGGCGTGCAATCGGGCGCAAGGCCTACTCATGGTCTGCGTTACGGTTGATCTAGGTATCGAGTTGAGAGGCAGTACATAACACAGGGCAAGCCAGCGCCGGGGGGTGGCTAGACCCCCCGACGCTGTAACCATATCGTTTATCAGTCAAACGAAAGGTATAGAGCAGATGGTAGACCAAAAGGGCAAAACCACCCAATCCAGGCGAGTAACAGGGCGGATTCCGGTCACCCCGGCCACGCTCGAGCGCGTTCGCGATTTTGTGGCCGGGCTGGGCAACGGTGCCACCTATGACGACGCCCTAAACTACCTCATGGACAGACTGGGCACCAGCAAACAGCCTATGATTCTAGGGCTAGAACACCGCGAAGCGTTCAAGGACCAGAAGGGGGAGGAATGAAAAAACCAACACAGAAATCCGATGATGAACTGCTGGCAATTCTGAGTGAGCTTGAGCGACAGTCGCAACAGATGATAAAGGATCATCTTGGCTTGAAGGCGCTCGAAGTTCAGAAAGGGAAGCGGGGCTTGTGGGTTTTCCACCCTGAAACAAGTCAAGCCCTGTTTTTCCTACTGAAGGACATTGCGAAAGCTATTCCAGGGGATAGAGTAGGGCAGAAAATGGCAGCTAAGGCCGTGCGGAAATCGAACCCGGCCACTGATGTGGTGATGCTCTACTACCCCTCAATTGAGCCGCTGGCCGTGAAGGTCACAACGCACACATTTGAGCTTTAGGTATTCCAGGAACGGGCACGTTTGCGAGACATGCCCGCCCTGTAACCCGTTCGTTCTCTATCAACAAAGGGGCATAGACAGATGTTAGACTCGAAGCGTTCCGATCTGCAAGGGCAGTGGTTCCATGATGATAGCCCACTGGCTACCGCTGATTTCACGTTCTCCCCACGCACGTTGTCAGCAGTAGATCAACTGAGAGAGCTACAACAGGAGATGCTCTATCACGTCGCGTTCCAGTGTCCAGAAGCAGAGCAGACCATCGCCATCCTCAGGCCTCAGATTGAGCTGGCCCGCGCCCGGATAGCCGAATCCACCTATGACGACATTTTCAGCGCATATGTAGGTGTTCTACGATGAACACCCCACGAAAGACCACAAACACCCTTGAGAGCAAGGTGAAAACTCTCAAAACGCGCCATCAGAGCGTCTACTTTTGGGTGAGTGATTTCATCTGCTTGAATGGACATGGTCCGCTGATGCGAGAGATTTGTGAGGGGGTAGGGTGTTCAAAGGAAACCGCCCGCGCTGCACTGGACGCGCTCCAGGCAGCGGGCTTGATCCTGCCGGGGCCGGGTCTGCGCGGTCTAAGGCTTACCCATGCCATCGAGCAGCAGGCGGAGAGCACACAGGTTTTGCAGGCTCAGTTAGCAGTTATGCAGCGTTGCCTAGTGGAATTGATAGAATTGATTGAAGGCGCACCGGTGGACTATGACAGGCGGTTGCGGACGCTGGCGACCGCCAAACAAGCATTGAGGGGGTGTTGATGAAACTGAAGGTAAAACGGCCCATAGCATCATGGGATGATTTTGAGGCGGGCTATCAGCTTTGCTATGAACACATGACCCGCTACGTTCACCCCGCCCGGCAGGAGCTGGTCGAACTAAATGCCATCGCGTCGATTATATGGGGCGTTGTTTTGGCAGAACAGAATAACCAGATGCTGCGAGAACAATTCAAGGTTTTTGCCCCTGCTATGGGCGGTCAAATGGCACGGGTGCTGACTGCCTATGCAGACGCCAGCGCCAATGTGTTTGGGTTTATGATCCTGCCTGAGCCAGACTTGAGCCATGCCACCGCCATTTTTGAGGCGATGAAATCATTTCTAGGTAATCCCAATGACAGCGGCGAAGCACTTCGCCAGCTCCTGGCAACCGGGCGGCCTCACTTCCAGTCACAACTGGAAGTGAGAAACACCTTCAAACGAGGCCGCCCAGCAGCGGAGGTCATGCAAAGGTTAGACTCTGAGGCTCTTAGGCTATTTGAGTCAGAGAAGATCACAACCTATCAGAAAGTAGTGAACAGGCTGGCCACAAATGAGGAGTTCAAACCAATCATTGATGAATGGTTAAATGCTGAGGATACCCTTAAGGAGCGATTGAAAAGGTATCGGAAGCGATTGAAAGGGGGGGGCAAAACTATTATGTACCCTCCGTGATAGATCAAGTGTGCTATAGTGGTTTTGTGGGTTTGTTTCCTTCCCCACGATTCGGGTTTCTGTGAGTGGTAGTGCAGTCCTCGCGCACCAAACCTCTCCCACCATAATTCAGTGGGGGCGGGGCGGGGCGGGGTAGAATTTGGGATATTTGCGATATTTGGTCATGGCTAGAGTTGCCAAACCTACCATTGCAGGTCATCATTAACAACTGAAATGAAAAAACCTAGCAGGTGACAACTGCTAGGCTTTTCAAGAAGTTCCATCAGTCAAGGCTTTGGACGGCTAACGACTGACGGACGCAAAAGGGATGGCATTGAAATGCCCCTGTCTGTAAAGGCAAGTTTAGCGCAGGTTTGGTCAGAATGTCAATTTAACGATTGCCATAAAACCAACGCAGCGCCTAAGACCTCCGTTCCATCCCACCATGCGCCCGTCCCTCGCCCGCCGTCCAAAGCTAAGCTAGGCGAGGGAATAGGGTATGGCGCTAGAGCCATCTGAACTTCAATCAATCCTAGAATACCTTTCAACGGTCTCACCAGATCGTTTGTCGCTGGTTGCCCTGCAAATTTGGCGCGGCCATCCGGACTCCCATGAGGCGCTGGGTGCTTTGCTGCGTCGGCGGCTGGGCAATCATGCGCCCTTGCTCATCGAGCAGGCCCGCGCCCAGCTTGGCAGCGGGAACTATTTGAGTGAGCATCTTGAGCAGATGGCCGCCGCGTTTATGGTTGAAGCCGCGCCGGTGGTCGAGTCTTTGCCCGTTGAGGATCAGCGCGAACGGTATGCCGTGGCAGCGGTGCAGGCGGTACAGGCCGTTCGCGTTGATCCTGAGCTGGCAAGGATTGCCATTGGCTTACATCAGGTTTCACAATTGCGCTTCTGGCTTCTGGCGCGGCATGTCATCACAGAAAAATATGAGGGCCGCGGCTGGATTGATCGGCAAGAGCTTTTTGAGGCGCTGGCCAACTTTGATGTGAGCTTCACCCGCCGTCATTTCAATCGTCGCCTTGCTGAAGGCGAGGGGCTTTATTGGCGCATCGACCGCCAAACAAAGCGCGTCTACATTGGCTCAATCGTCAAGGTTTCCCGCCTGCTGGTCGAAACTGCCGCCGAGTCTGCCCCTGAGCTGGTTTTAACCAACGTGCCCGCCGGTGTTCGCAAGCCTGTCTTATTGCCCATTTCTGACACGCATGAACAGTGGGAAGCGCGAATCTATGCCGGCTGGCTGGCAGCGCGTCGTAATCCAACTATTGCCCGCGCCACGCTGGAGTCTCTTTTTGGGCGGGGTGCTGACACCTTGCGCCGGTGGGAAAAAACCCGCCTGGTGGGCATTGTGGACGTTACACCTACCTTTGCTCAGGTCAGCCAGGAAGCTATCGAATATGGAGATTTCACCGGCACCCCGGAACATGCCACCCCATATATTGCCATCACCAAAAACCGCCTCAATCCCGAACTGCCGCCACGCTTTGTAAAGCGGCGCATTCGGTTTCAACTGCCCAATACCTATATGGTCAATGAAATTGGGCAACATAACCACGCAGGACAATCCCGCCGCGTGCGAGCTGCTGTTAACCGAGCTTTAGGGGTCGAACCTCTTCACTACATGCCGGAGGGGAATCGCCCGGCCCGTCAAAAGCTCTATTTTCACAGTGGTCTCAAGCTCAAGCGGACGTTCAAGAAATATGGCCGGGCCAATCGCTATCTCTTCATTGGGTTCAACAAGCGCGGTCATGCCATCTTTGAAGTACCTGCCAATGGGTTCGCAGAAACGACGCCCGATGAACGCTTGCCGCGTGCTGCTGAGGCACGGATTATGAGGCGTGACGCGCTACGGGGGGCAGTTTCACAATGAGCATCGGGACAAAAATGCGGGGCACTCTCATGCTCTATAACCAAAATCCTGCGATTGGGTGGGCTGGTGTCCCGTTGTCGGGGTGTCAGGGGGTATGCGGTGCCACCGCCTAGCCGTGTCTGGCGCTACCTCGGTGGGGTTGGCACCTTTGCTGAACTGCGCCAACCGGACTCCCCGCTGACTGGCTCGCTGGCGCTGGATGGCTTGATCCTGCCGGTGTACCTGCTACCTGGTGCCGGTGGCAAAAGGCCAGCTGCGCGGGTGATGCTTGCTGCCACCGGCGAGGAACTAGGCGCTGTCTGGTCGAAGCAAAATTGCATCAGTGGACAGGTCTACGTCGCTGGCGTCAAACTGGGCATTGTAGGCCATCCGGATCGCCAGCATACCCCGGATAGCGAGGACTGGCGCATGTTCCAATTCTACGCCATCGAGGATGAATGTCAGGCGGTCGAAAAGGCGCTGGACGGGTCCAGTTTTGATGTGCAGTACGCGGACCCGTTTTGAGTGTTTTACCCCGGCAGACATACCCCCTCAGGCCACTGTCAGACAATGCCATTTTCACACATCGTCATAGCTGCCTAAGGGGGTCGCAAGGTAAAACCTTGCCACCTCTTGCGCCGGTGGGGGCGCTGTACCGCGCTCACAGGTCGCACCGGTGCCCAGTGTCAGGGTGCTATCCGTCGCCTCAGTTCGTAGCATCGGCACTGGAAGCCTCACCAGCTTTGCAGACTGAAATGCCAGCTAACGCCAGCGTCTAGCGTCCTGTGACCATAGCGCAAAGGGGGTCAAAACGCATGGCGGGCTTGCTGGTGCGATTTTAGGGGTATGCGGTTTTGAGAACAGTAGGGCAGGTGAGAGTTTCGCCTATGGGCGAATGGGGTTAGCTGCGGGGTTTGCGTAGGAATGCAGCGGCGGTGAGAATGAGCATCGCTAGATCTATCACGACAGAAACCAGTTCTACGTTCGTCATGGCTACCTACCTCCTTTCCAAAATTCCAGCGGTCGATAGGCTCACTATAGAGCAAATCGCGGTTCAATTGAAAGGGGTCTAGTACGCGAGATTAAGAAACTGTATATCCTCACCAATACAACCTCTAAATTCCAGCAAAAAGGTAACAAAAACCCCGCTGATCGGCGGGGTGGGGTGGCTCAGGATGCTATGAAATCAGGGGCAGGATACCCGCCCCCGGATGCAATAGACTCTAGTAGGGCAGTTTGATAGCCCGCTTGATTTCATCCACCTCAAGGTATTGAGCATAGCCCATTGTGGTAGCAGGGTCTTTATGCCTCATTTGCCGTTGAATAACGTTCGGCGGCGTTCCAGACTCTAGACCGCGTGTACCGAATGTACGCCTTGCATCATGGGGCATAAACCCGCCCGCGTCGGCAGCAATCAATCGGATGGCTTCCCCGGATAACCCCTTATCAGCCAGCAGCTTACCCGCTTTCGACAGGGGGCAGAAAACATACTGCCGGTTGCCAGCGGCCAGCGTGATAACCTGCCACGCGGCCAGCAGATCGGCGCTGTTACCTAGCAAGGCGATTTCGTCTACCTGGTCGCCTTCCCGATGCTTACCCCCCACAATCGAAATACGCCCTTCACTCAGGTTCACATCTGCCCATTTCAGTTTAGCGATTTCATCCCGACGCATAGCACAGTAAAACGCCAGCGCCAGAATAGCGCGGTTCCGGGCGGCCTCAATGTCATTCCCCCATATGTGAGCCATTGCCGACCAAACCATTTCACTATTCAAGGCTTGCCGCTTGCGCCGCTTTTGTTGGGGCTGGTAGGCATTGCGAGCAATTTCAGCGGCTTCATCCCCTTGCGCGTCGGTTGTGTCTTTTGGCATGGGGGGCAGCTTAAACGTACTGAGCATCACCAGCGCGTCGGCAGCTTCCACGTGATCGGGGTTTAGCCGGACGTACTCAGTCAGCATGGCCTTCAGATGAGACTTACGCGCCTGCTGTGTTTTCCGGGCGGCGGGGTTGTCTGTGAAGAATGCCAGCAGTTGCGCCCGGTCAAGTCGATAGGGTTGATTACCCGACCGCTGGCACCAGTCCAGATACAGGCGGGTGATGCTATCAATCATGGCGCGGGTGGATGGCTTGTATTGTGCCTTGAATGCCAGATGGTTGGCTTGCGCCCGTTCGGCCTCATTCATGGTTGCCAGTTGTAAGCCCGCATTCACTGGGCGCTCAAGCGGCGCGGGCTGGTGTAGGGTGATGGCTTTTGTCATGGTCGAACGTCCAATCTGTATTACTTGCTTTATCGCCTTTTATAGCAAGTAATATACAACGGAAACGCAGCAGGCGTCAAGCGGTGTTCTGTAGAACGAGCGTTCTATAGCGCCGCCGCGCCTGTTCCCCCACGTTCCTCAATTTCAAAGGTGACTAGAACAATTGAGCTAGAGTTGTGATACGATTGATTTTGGAAACGGAACAAGGTTTCAGGGGCATAGCACACGCGCTCCCTGTAACCCGGTCACAATGGAAAGGAGTCTGTATGGAACAAGTTGCGACCGCTGAAGAAACTGCCGAGCGTGTAGAGTTGATCGTTCCCATGTTGCTACGTGGCATGGAACAACGTCGCATTGTGCGCTACCTACAGGCCACCCACGAATGGGCAAAGCCCCTGACCAAACGATGGCTACGTGAGTTGGTGAAACGAGCTGAGGCGGCATTAGCTGAAGAGTCGCGTTCAATCGACCGCCGGGCGGAATTCACTAAAGCACTCAATAGGTACACATTCCTTTACCGCAAGGCAGTTGAGCAGGACGACTATAAATCTGCGGGGCAGATACAGGATCGCATCGTCGATTTGCTCAATCTGGCCAGTCAGCCGCCGCTGGCGCTGGATTGGCGTGAACACCTGCCTGAAGGGGTGAACGCGGGTGAGTTGTTCGAGGAACTGGTTCAGCGGATGCTAGGCAGCGCAAAGGTTGAAGCCTCATGAGCCTATCGCACATGCCCCCGGATGCGTTTGAACAGATGATGGTCGAAGTGTTGCGCGAGGCGCAGCGCCGGCAGAGTGCCGAAGTTCGCCAGGACTACCGGACGCCTGAGGGCATTGTTCGATTTGTGCGAGAGGTGCTGAAAGCCGAACCAACGCCCTACCAGGTGCGAATCCTTGAGGCGCTGGTGACCAAAAAGCGCGTTGCGGTGCGAGGCCCGCACGGGCTGGGAAAAACCGCCCTGTCCAGTTGGGTAGTGTTGTGGGTCATGTATGCCTTTGATGACGATGTAAAGGTAGTGACGACTGCCAGCGCATGGCGTCAATTGTTGAAGTTTACATGGCCTGAAATAAGAAAGTGGAGTCGGCGGGTACAGTGGAACCCCCGTCCGCGGATGCTCGATACGGCTATCAAGCTGCCGGGCAAGGAAGCGTTTGCCGTCGCCAGCGATGACCCGGCACTGATTGAAGGTACTCATGCCTCAATTGTCGCCTATGTGTTCGACGAGGCAAAAGCCATTGTTGACGGCGTGTGGGATGCTGCCGAGGGCGCATTCTCAGGCGCGGGCTTCGATACCCATAACGAAGCCTATGCGCTGGCGATTTCAACGCCGGGGGAACCGTCAGGCAGGTTCTATGACATTCACACGCGCAAGCCTGGATTGCAGGATTGGCATTGTGTGCATGTGACGCTGGATGAAGCCATAGCCGCGGGGCGGATCAGTCAGGAATGGGTTCAGGCGCGGCGCGACCAATGGGGCGAGGCTTCAGCGGTATTCCAAAACCGTGTATTGGGCGAATTCGCAAAATCAGGCGAGGACTCAGTAATTCCCCTTGCCTGGATTGAGCAAGCGGTTGAACGATGGGAGCAGATTGAAGGACGTTACCCGGATGATGCGCCCATCGCGTGGGGGGTAGACCCCGCCCGTTATGGAACGGATAAGACCGCTATCATCTGCCTGAGGGGTAGTGTAGCGAACATGCCCCAATATACGGCGCTGGAAGATCTGATGCAAACAACTGGCCGGGTGGCAGCTCAGGCCACCCGCTTTGATCCTATAGGGGTTGATGTCATCGGCATAGGTGCCGGAGTCGTTGACCGATTGAAAGAGATGAAATTCAATGTGACCGGGGTCAACGCATCGAAGGCGGCCCAGAATGAAATGGGCCGCCCGTTACATGACCGAACAGACACATTTGAATTTCTCAACATGCGAGCCTGGCTATGGTGGCAGATGAGGGAATGGCTAGACCCTAGCAATAACTATAACCCTGCCCTGCCCCCGGATGATCGGCTGATAGGTGATCTTGCCGCCCCCCGCTACGAGTACACCTCAAATGGACGCATCAAAATCGAAAGCAAACAGGATTTGCGCGTTCGTTTGGGTCGCTCCACAGACTCGGGTGATGCACTGGCGCTGGCCTTGCATGTCGCCAATGAAGCAGCCGGACGCGCTGGCGCGGGTGTTCGGCGCGCAAAAGTAAAACGGTCGAATTGGGATAACAACCGACGAAACAGCCCCTTCAGGGCATGAAAGGCAGTTCAACATGAACACGCAAGAAGAAAAGCAACGAATCGCGCTGGCTGAAGCCAACCTGAGGCTAGAACGCGACCCGGTGAGCGTCCTGAAACGCAGCGCCATCCTACTGGCCAAAACTGACCACCGAGTCCGGACCTGGATTGGTAGCGAAAACTCGCTATCTGAAGCGGTTCGCACGGTGAGTATCACCACTGAGCAAGCCGCCAGCATTCTGGCCTACTGGTGCAATAAGGTGGAAGGCCCGCTGCCTGAGCTGGAACGCAATTCCATTGTGAACATTCCAGACTCCCCCACCGGTGGCACGCTCGAGGAAACCGAGCATTCCATCCACATTCCAGGCTACTAGGGAAAGGTGGATGGAATGGGTTCACCCAAAATCAGGCAGCTCATCGAAGCGCAGGAAGCCCGCGCCACTGAGCTTCAGAAGTTCATCGCCGGGGTTGATCGGCAGCGCGCCGACCGCGTGCTAGAGGGCAAGCCGGATACAGACCTTATCGCCGACCGCGCCCGGATGTGCGCTGAGTTGGAAGGGATTCCGGTCATCCTGGAAACGCTCAAGGCCCGCCTGAAGGAAGCCGAACGCGAGGAAGCCATCGCCAGCTATGACGACCTGCTGAAACGCATCGGCAAGCATGAGGCCAAACTGAAGGAACTTGGTGAGGCGATGGCACCACTTGAGAAGAAGCTGAAGCCCCTTGCTGAGCAGAAGCTGGAGCTTGAGCGCGAGTATCGAACGCTTCAGTACAACGCCAGCCAGACCATGCAGCGGTTACAGACTGCCTATGGGCCGTTGCAACTTTCGCCCATGGGCGAAAAAGTGGACGCCTGACCCCGTTGGACGTGGGCGAATAAAGTTATTCGCCCACCCCTACCGATTGCCCCGCGCTATTCTTATCTCAGTCAATCGCTCTACAAAGGCGTCCCCGGCGGCCTGTCCCCCGGCGCGGTCATTGGCGTAGACATTCACCGAACCGACCAACGGGGCGTTGTCTTGTGAAGTCATTTGCATCACCGCGTCTAGCATCTTGCCCATGTTCGGAATGAACGTGCCATTGGTTTCCGGCACAAACACCTCATTACCCACCTGCTGGCGTCCGATGAGGTACGGCATACCCGCTAGACCCGGCCCACCAGAGTCGCGGAATGGGATGGTTGGAATACCCAATTGAGCGGAGTTTTGATCGACCAGATTGGGATTAGGAGCGCCGCCGCCCAATTGCCGGAGCCAGTTCAAGGCTTCCTGTGCTTTAGTGACAATATTGCCTACAAAGTCCAGCACCGGCTGGATGTAGTTCGTGCCAATGTGCTGGAAAGTATCCCGGAACCAGTTCACCACATCATTCAGCGCCGGACTGACATTTGTCCAAATGTTTTGCAGCGTCGTGATAAACGGATCAATGTAGTTAACTTTGACCGTGTTGATAAAGTCTCGAATGGCAGGCAGCCCGTCCGTCATGAACCAGTTGTAGAGATCTTCCAAGGCAGGTTGCACAACCGTCCAGATACCTTCGAGGATGTCTACAAACGCCTGAATACCAGGAACTACCGTTTGCTCAATGAAATCCTTGATGGCGGGCAAGCCGTCCGTCATAAACCAGTTGTAGAGGTCTTCCAGTACCGGCTGTACCGTTGTCCAGATACCAGCCAGTAAGTCAATGAAGCCTTGCACGCCGGGGATGATGACGTTATTGACCAGGTTGACCACGCCGACCGCCAGCGTTTCAGTGAACCAGGTAATCAATTCACCCAGTCCCGGCGCAACCGCGTTCCAGATACCAATCAGCAGGTTAATGAACGCCTGTACGCCCGGAATGACGATGGTCTGGATGAAGTTCGCAATGCCGGGTAGCGCGGTATTGAGGAACCAATCGGCCATCTGCGAGAGGCCGGGTTGTACCGCCGTCCAGATGTCACCTAGCAGCGTGCCAAAGGCTTGCATACCTGGAATAACGGTGTTCAGGACGAACTCAACCGCTGAACCTAAGAAGCTGGTGATGTTGATCGCCAGTTCCCGCATAGCGCCCGTTGCTTGCCCGCCTGCACCTAAGAAGCTGGCAATCACACCTTCAACCCACGACTCGCTACCGTCTATCCCAAAGGCTTTGCGAATGGCATCTACAATCCCGATAGACTGAATGTCGTCTATGAAGATGCTGACCGCTTCAACCGCAAAGGTAAACCCGTCAATGATGTTCTGGATAATGGGTTCAAATAAGTCCCGAATACCGAGGAAGTTGGTGCTGAAAGCCAGCCCTAACCCGGCGATTGCAGCGACGACTAAGCCAATCGGACTCATCAGCGCACCCAGTGCCGTGCCAATGAAGCCGATGACCGTCCCCGCCCCGGATAGCACGCCGCCGATAGCCGCCATGCCCGCGCCTAGTCCTGCGACTGCCAAGACGACTGTAGCAATGGTCTTGGTCAGTTGCGGGTTGGCTCTAGCCCAGTCAGTCAGGCCGTTGATGATTTCTGTGAGCCGACGCACGAACGGGCCTGCTACATCGTTCATGAACGGGGTCAGGAACTCAGTCAGGAAGGTTTCGCCGGAACCAGTGAGCGATTCCATTGACCCTCTAAAGGTGTTCATGAACTGTTCGGCAAGGCTTGCAGCAGCAGGCGCGTCCTGCATAGCCGTAAGGGTGGCGTCAATCCCACCGGCGGCCCGTAGCGCCTGAAAGCCCATGATGCCATACGAACCGGCTAAGGTCTGAGCAAGTTCGTTTTGCTCTTCCATCGGCAGGCGGTCGAGCGCGGCGTCCAGTTCCAAGAGTACCGTGTTGAAGTTGCGGAGACTGCCATCCGAGTTGTACATGGACACGCCAAGACGCTCAAAAGCGCCCTTGACGCTGTCTGTAGGACGGCTCAAATTGAGCAGCATGGACTTGAGCTGCGTACCGGCTTCAGCGCCCATGATGCCATTGTCAGCAAAGACAGCGAGGATCCCCGCTACATCTTC
>ERZ761599.119-NODE-119-length-19997-cov-14.448049_pt1 | contig 19997 bp, 32 predicted proteins | sample MGYA00511878_ERZ761599 | MGnify/ENA primary metagenome ERZ761599 (study PRJEB28899, sample SAMN03785569) | bioreactor sludge metagenome | biome: EBPR Sludge; feature: EBPR Bioreactor; material: 0.22µm filtered reactor supernatant | place: Saint Lucia: Queensland...
CAGTAGACCGTCGTTTGCTCGCTTGCTTCGCCATCGAACCACCCACCACGTCACCCGGCACGGTTTTGGCTACAGTGAGGACGTGCGCGATAAATCAGACGGCTGAAGCGCGATAAATGAGGGAAGTGGCGGGAAGATGTGGGGCGTAGGGGGATCGGGATTGCAAGAAACTTGCGTGTGCCGGAACGTGCGCAGGACGTCAAACTGGCTTGTCGAGCAGGAACCCGGCCAGCTCGTGGAGGATGTCTGCCTCAACACCGTCCTGTAGCTTGCCGGCGGCAAAAGGCAAGAATGGGCGCGGAGGGATGGTGATCATGTGGGCGCCTCGAGAGTACCACTGCGCAAAATTTGAGGCAGCTTTGCGGACGAACAGGCGGCCAACGGAGCCGGTCCTGTCCTGTCTGAAATAAGCCCGCTGGCTTCTCGCTGGCATGTCGATCCCGCCGCCAAACTGGTGAATCGCGGCATAGACGACATTCGTTCCGACTTCCGCCGTGTTGTCGCCGTGGCGAGTCGTGATGCTGTTCTTCAGACGACTCGTATCAACAAGAATCTGTGGGTTCGCCCCGCGCGTCTTGCGCATTCGCTTGAGATCAGGCCACTTGCCGAGCGGACCTTCCGAGTTGGCGAAGTTCTCTTCGACACGATCGTCGAGAAGCTCGGCGATCTTGATCATGACGGGCGCAGGGTGGTTCATCCGGGCCGAAATACCGGCCAGGGCAGTCCGGCCGCCATCGCCGGTCACCTTGACGGTGATCACGATCTTCTGCGGTCAGTAGACCGTCGTGCGCTCGCTTGCTTCGCCATCGAACTCTTCGTCGGATATCGCTGCGCCAGAGTCGATGGCGGCGCTGATGCGGACAGCGAACTCTTCGTCGCTCAGATGCTGCATGTAAAGCAGCGGCGGCGCGCTGCTGAACCGGGCCACATACTCAGCGAGCCGTTCGCTGCGCAAACTGTCGCCGGTTGTTACCTCAGACATCAGTCATCACCTCCAGGAAGACCCGATTCGTATCGGGCGTGAATCGCTCCAACACCTTTCGCCAAAATACCGCTCCCTCACCGTGCAGGCAAGTCAGATTCGCCCATACCTCGGTTCCGGCCAGAGATTCGTGCTTGGCGTAGTACGCGGAACTGTGCCCCCAGAGAGACAGCTCACGCCCAGCCACTCTGTTGAGCGTCACGCTGCCGATCAGATCGGATAGTGCGCCGCAAACGCCCTTTGACCCGCAGGCGCTGACCTCGCGCAGATTGCCCTTGCCGAGCAGAGCATCCATCAACCCCTGGGCATCCTGAAGATCCCAAGCCGTGGCGATCCGGGCCAAGCGTTGCGCCAGGTCAAGGCCTTGCAGGGCATTGGCGAAGACAGTGTGCTGGCGCAGCGCGGGCATCACCTCTGTGCGGTAATCGATGCTGTGACGTTTGAAGCGCTCAGCGATCCACGTTTCCCAGTCTCCAGACCGCGCGACATCTTCTGCCGCCACGCGGTACTGATCCGCAAGGAGCGCCTGACGTGCCGTAACGGCTGCGCTCGGGGCGCCGCTGCCGGAATGGGCCACAAGCCGTTTCGCATCAGCCTGCAGCGCCTCAGAAAATACACGGTCGGAGCTTGCGTACACCAGAGTCGGATGCATGTTGCCGTCCAGATGGTGCCCGTATTCGTGCCTCCAGGTAACCTGCGCGCGCGGGTCATCCAAGCGCCTCGATCCCATTTCGATATGCTGCCGCCAGCTGCAGCTCGCGGCCATTCCCGGGGTCTGTTTCAGGTCTCTCGGATCACCGACGGAGGCAATTTGCTTCTTCAACCAATCCGGTGCGTTGGCGAACGATGCGTCGTGCCAGCGGCCCGCGCGCGTCGTGCTGTCCCAGTACGCAAGAGCCTTATCAGCCACCTGTGGCGCTGGTTTGCGGGCGTCGATCGAGACGGCTTGAGCAAGCTCTTTCGGCAGATTCATCCGCTTGCGTTCGACCAGGTCGGCAATCCGAGCCGCTCCGGCAGCGCCCGGATTGTAGTCCCAGCCCACATCAGCCCAGAGCACCGTCCGCTTTCCAGGACGGGCCGGATCTGGGACCGACACGCCACGCTGCACCAGCTTCTGTGGGTCGACTTCACCGGTGCGACGATCGACGAGGCGGCGCAGCGGGACTTCCCGCTCAATGATCCGCGCTTCTGTTTCGATCCGCAGACCACGGCGCTCCAGGTCTCGCGCGGACAGTGCGCGAACGGCGCAGCGGCAATTGAAGCCGTTTGGCGGACCGATCACAGACCACACCGGACTATCGATCGGGAAGATCTTCCCGTTCAGGCGTGCGTGAGCCGGCCTGGTGCGCCCGTCCAGCACTGCCACGTACTGGAGGTATGGCCGCGAACCCGCATTGTCGACGAAGCGCTGCCATCGCCCAGCCGCATACGCCGTCTGCACGTTGGTCCGGAAGATCGTCTGCAGACGGCGCGGACTGCCCTCCTGTACGACCTCGGCCTGGCCGTCTGAGCCGACGACGATCTTTCGTCCCCACCAGCCCTTCTGCTGCAGAAGACCCGTCAAGCGCTGGTCGAACCAACGCTGCGTCTCGCCCCTTTCGAGCACTGCGCCGACCGCTGTGTGAATATCACCCAGGACGTCCATGCGAACGAGCTTAGCCACGGTAAACGCCGCCGCATTTGCCTCTTTCCAGGTGTCGTGCCAGTCCCACGAAATGGCGAAACCCTTCGACTTGAAGGCCGCGATGGCCTCATCTGGCGGCAGATTGACTAGCGCAGAAAGGTCGATCGACATACCCGGTCAATCATTCGCGCCGGCCGACAGGCGCCCCCAGCAATCCGCCACGAAAATCGCCCGAGACAACGCCTCAACCAGTTGGTCGTCGTTCATCATCGGAAACCACTCGCCCATGCGAGCCAGAATCTCTTCCGGATCCAGGCCCTCTTTCAGAGCATCGAGAATCGGTTTGAAGAGTGGTGTCGTGACATGCTGCCAGTCAATTTCCGCGGTCATCCCATCTTCGACAGCGCCTTGTGCGCGGCGCAAAGAGTCTTCCTTCGCGCCGACAGCGCCGCCCGTTGTGGCGGCCAGCGCCGCCAGCTCCGCAGCGCTCGGCGCATCCACAGTCGGCAAGGCTGGCACTTGCTTGCCATCGTCCCCATCGACGCCGGCAGGAGGCCGAACGCCGAGCACTTCCTCTCCGTCAGCAGCCTCGGGAATATGCAACCGATCGCGAACCCAGGAGGCAGGAATACTGAACAACCCGGCGAGCTTCGGAATCGCATCCGCGTAGGCCACCAAGTCCTCCGGCACCCCTGTGTCGAACTCCAGGCGCGGGCAGCGCCGCAGGCTGTCGAGTCGGCCTCGGTTCAGCGCCACCAGCGGATACACCAGATGCCGAGTCAGCGTGCCAGCGATCTGCCGCGCATCCGCCTCCAGAATGTCGTGCCGCACCTCTTGGTGGACATTGCCGAGCGCGTTCGTGCTCGTCTTGCCGTCCGCCTGGCTGGTCAACGTGCCACCAAGGATGCACTTGCTCTGCGCCCGGTCTGCCCAGCTCACCATGTCCAGATGTGAGCCGCCTCCGGTGGCGCCGCCGGTGATCTTCTGCACCTCCAGAATCATGTCGGCCGGCATGATTGCGCGCGCATCGTGCCCCAGAGCAGTCACCGACCGCAGCAGGCTGGCCTTCTCTGCTGCGGTCGCCCCCTTGGCGTACTTGCCGACGATGATTGGCAGGCCGTACGACTCGAGAAACTCAGCAAAATCACCGATCCCGTACGCCTTGTACAAGAACGGCCACGCCAGGACGCGGTAAATGCCCATCCGCGCGATGTACCCCGTCTTCGCTTTGCCGTGCTCGTGAAGGATCCAGCCGAACTGCGCCAGAGCCGCTCCATCCGCGCTGCCGTCCCGCAGCCGAAGCGCCGTGCGATCCTGCGTGAGTTGGAACCACTCCTGTGGCCGCGGAAAGAACTCCGGCAACCACTCTCGTCCATCCTGCCGCCACGCCAGCTCAACGCCGGCAAATCCGTGACCAACGCCGTCCATGCACGCTAGAACAAGGTCCTCGAAATCGTCGACGCCGTCGCCGATCACCTCCTTGACCCATTCCGCGGACGCCTTTTCCGCGGCCGTTGCGTTCCGTGGCGGAACGATGTCCCAGTCGAGATTGAGCAGCGCCAGCTTCCGCTTGCCCATCTCCGCGCACAAGTGTGGATCGCGCTCTTCCATATCAGCGAACAGGCGATGCTGCCCGATCAGATCGCCGGAGTCAGCGGCCCGCAAAGTCGCGGCCAGCCGAGCAGGCGAGAGGCCGTCCAGCATCGGCGTCAGGTACTGGTTCTCGAGCGCGCGAATCGCCGCCGTTTGCGGCTCATGCAGCATGCTGCGGTCGATTGGCCTGCCGAACTGGTCCACAATGGTGCTCATAGCATGTGCCTGGATCGCATCCCTGCTTCATCTCCGCTGTCGTCATCGTCCGCGCTGTGCCGGCCGCCGGCATTGCCAATCGTGCGCCGCGGTACCGACTCGAAGCCATCGCAGCGCCCCGGCATGCCCTCCTGGCGCAGAGCATAGTTCGCCAGGAACAGACCGATCGCAAAATCCCCGTGTCGCTGGTGTTTTGCCGCGCCTTCCCCGCCACCGGCACGCTGCGTCGCCAAGCTCGGCAGCTTCGGCACCCCGTTGATCCGCCTGATCGCCCGCAGATCGTCGCGGCACTCCTCGTCGCGCGGCAGGGCGTCAATGGTGCCATCCTCGAAAGCGGCCTTGAAGCGCGGCATCTCAGCCAAGTAGAACGCCTCGGACAGCTTCACCTGCGCGATCCGGCTTGCTCCGTAGGTGTCCGACGCAAATTCCGCCAGCGCCGCGCCGTTGCCGCTCGCATCGAGCGCGCCAAAGCGAAAGTTCGGCAGCCGATCGACAACGAACTCGAGCACCTGCTCCTGCTGCTTGAAAGGGCAATTGCCGAGCTCGATCGACACCTTGCATCGCTGCACCAGGTCGCACCCATCCTCCAGAACCGGCATCACCGTCAGGTCGCCGACGCGGGCGAAATCCAACCCGAATCCGTGCACGCGCTCCTTGTCGAGCAGTTCGAGGATCGGCAGCACCTCCTCCCGGAGCCAGGCCGCCACTTCCAGCCGGCGCTGCGGTTCCGGCAGCAGCTGGAATGCAGCATCCCAGCGCTTGCGGATCACTGGAGTTTCCCGGCTCATCCGCGACTCGATCAGGGCCATCGGCAGGTACACCCCGCCGCCCTCACTCGGGATCACGTCCAATTCTTCGGCCGCTGTCTCGCCGTACATCGCGTAGATCTTTGCGACCCACTCATCCTCTGTCTTGTCGACCAGACGGGCGCCCTGTATCAGCGCGACGCGCTGATACAGCCCTTGCTCTACTGCGTCTCGAAAGGTCGTACGGTGGAGTGAATAGTTCAGGCGCCCGGCCCGCACGTTCTCCACCAGCTCGTTGAACGGGTTGTTGGTCCCGTTGTGCGATGAGATCAGCCGCACCCGGCCGCCCCAGATCAGCATCGCCAGAGCCGCCTTCATCAGCCCGGGCAGATCATCGTGGAATGCGGCCTCGTCGATCGTCACCCGGCCCTGCTTGCCTCGGATCGAGCGCGGGCGGCTCGACAGCGCGAGAAGCTTCTTGCCGCTCGCAAAGTCGATGCGGAACGCCTTGATGCTGTCGCCGTCATCCTCGTACAGCGTCTCGCCAACCCACGACATCGCATGGGAATACGCCTTCGACCACATCGCGGCGTCGTTGATGTATTCGCGGGTCATGTCCTCGCTGTAGCCGATGTAGAGCGCGTCCATCGCCCCGTATGTAGGAGCCGCAACCAACACGGAATCGGACGCATCGCACCAGCTCGCCCCGATCCGTCGCGACTTCTCCCAGATGGCGACCGGAGACGTATCGGCCACCCAGCGCCGCTGATACCGCAGCAGTACCGCCGGCGGGCGATCGCCATCCGGCGGCGGCAGGCTACCGTTACGGATGCTGGTCATCAGCTCGTGATGCCCAGAATCTCGCGGCGGATCAGGTCGACTGAATCAGCCGTCAGGCCCCCGTGCCGCGCCACCTTCTCTACCGCGTCTGCCGCCACGGCGGCCTTTTCGCGCATGGACTCCTGCCACTTCTGCAAGGTCACCTGCATGCGCCCTACGTCTGCGTGCGCCCGAGCCACTACCGAGATTGACCGCGCCGCCTCTTGCGGGTCCGTGTCCGTCTGGCGCAGCGCTATCGATATGCGCAGGAGCTGTTCCTGCAGAATCGAACTGGTGGCCGACAGCACGTCGCCCTCGTCGCCATCGTCCTTGCACGCCTTCGCGAGCGCGCGCGTGCGCCGCACATCGGCCAGCGCCTGGTTGAAATCGGCTTCCAGCGCCGATCCGTGGCGATGCAGCGCGCTCTTGCTGATCTGGTATCCAAGCGCGCACAGCCAGTCTGCCAGGCTGGCGTAGCTGCCAAACCCGTTCTCCACCAGGCGGCGGTTGAGCTCGTCGCGAATCTCGTCAGGCAGTTGCCCAACCGCAGAGCGCGCCGGCATCTCAGCGCCCCGGCCGCGGCCGAGCGACACCGGGCACCGTCATGCCCTGTGCCACATCGAGCCCGCGGTCGGTGAGTGTCGCCAGAGTCACGCCGCGCGAGCCACCGGATTGCTGGGTCACCACAAGGCCCTGCGAATTCAGCCACGCGAGCTCGACGCGCAGCGCGGACAGCCCCTGAATCGGCACGCCCTCATCCCGCAGAGCAGTGTGCAGGATGACGTCGGCAGACGTGTAATCCGGCGCCTTCGCCAAGCAGCGAAGAACCTCCAGGCGCGCCCACTCGACCACTCGCTCAGAAAACTCCATCGCTCCGCTCACTTGTCGAGAAGGTGCTGGTTGATCATGTGCAGCGTTTGCGAAATCGCCGCGACCGTGCCACGCAGCTCGGTGGCCACTTCGGACACTTCGGAAATTGCCGAGTAGACCGGCGCCAGATCCGCCCTCGTCGTCGTCTCGGAGAGGCGAACCCGGAGCGTCTGCAGTGTTTCGTCCACGATGGCCCGTCGCGCGTCCAAGTTCAGCTTCACATCCGCGATCTCTTTCGCCACCTCGACGCGCAGAGACTTGATCGCGTCCTGAGTGACCTTGTTGCGGCGATCCCAAAAGACGAAGCCAGAGACCATGAGCGCCCACAGCAGCGTCATCATGTCGATCCAGAAGCGGATCGTCTGATAGTCAATACCGAACATTCCTTATGCGCTCCTTTCGTTCCAGCAGGCGTTTGCACTCCACGCACAGATCGGTACCAGGGTAAGCGGCCCTGCGATCATCGGGGATCGGATCCCCGCACTCGCGGCAAACCGTTTCCGAGTCGCTGGCCTTCTTGCCTGACAGCCCAGCGCGCCGCTGCTGAGCGGCGAACAGATCCTGGATCATCTCCGTCTCGCGGCGCGAGGCTCGATCGACCAGGTCACTCACTGGACACCGCCAGCGAGCCGTACAAGAACCACTCCGCCTCGTCCCGCCGTCTCGCGATGCGGGCCGCGTCGTCTTCCGGCGTTGGCCAATGGCGTAGCGCATCCGCCGCAGCGAGCTTGTCGCCGGCGTTGACCAAGGCGCGCAGTGGCGACCGCTCGAACGCCAGGATTCCGACATCGAACAGCAGGCTGACCAAAGCGTCGAACTCGTGTTGTTCGAGTGGGGTCTGCGCCGTCGCGCTTAGGTAGAGTTCGAAGCAGCGCAGATCTTCACGTACAACGCCCGTGTTGGCGCGCGGCCCGCATCCCGGGTCGCGACAGTCGCCGCCGAGCAGCCTGAGCCCGGCTTGAGAAACCCTCCGGATGTTGCACCGGATTGAATTGATCGGTCGCGTGTCGTCAAAGGCCATGCCGCCATTTTCCCGCGCGCGCGCGGAGCACGGCACGATGAAACCATTCGACACGCACCACGAAAAACCCCGCACAGGGCGGGGCTTGATCATGGGTATGGACGGCTCAGGCGCTGGTTCTTTCCCGTTCCTTGCGCCTCTGGTAGCGCAGCGGCAGCCCTTTGCGACGGTTCGGAGCCACCGGCGGATTGAGCACGCGCCGGTGTGTGACATGGGCGGCCGCGATCGCTGCGGTCACGATGTACAGCGGCGCCAGGAGCGATCGCCAGAACCGATACAGTGCGGTGTTGAGGCGCACATCCGGGGCGGTCGCGAGCAAGTGCTGCGACGTCAGAGCCGCCCTGGCCTCGGCCGGCGTCATCGTTCCTGGCGTCAGATCGTCCGCATCCGGTTTCACGGCGCCACCTCCGGTGTCTCCACGCTCCGCGCGAAGCGTAATTCTGCCGAAGAGATCGATTCCTTCCATGTGCCGCCGGGGGCTTTCGCGAGCGCCGCGCCAGCCTTGCCATACACCCGTTTGCAGACGATGCCGTCTGGCCACACTTGGGCGACGATCGCACTGCCGATGCCGCGGCTGTTGCCGTCTTCCACTTCGGCGAAAAGCTCAGACAAGGCGATCTTCTGGCCCGCCGTCAAGTCCAGTTTCAACACGTTGAATCTCCTTTCGTCAGAGCGGCAGCTCCTGCTGCCGTTCTGGGTTTTGATCTCCACGGGAGCAGATCAGCTCCACTGCCCGTGATGTGATGGGGCTGAAGCACAGGCAGATCTCGTAGACGGCCTGCCGGCCGGATAGGCCGCCAGCGGTCAGGCGGTCGTACTCGGCCCTGATCTTGCGCGCCCGCAGCTCGTCCCGAGCCGCCTTGCAGACCGGCACCGAAAGCGGCTGGCCGCCGCGCTTGGCGGCAAGCGTGGCCATGGCATCATCGCCGATCAGCGCGGCCAAGTTGACCCACCGCGCCGCGCCGAACACGTTGCCCGTTGCGCTAATCGGTACCACGAAGGTCACGCCGGCCCGCGCATTCAGCAGCGCGCAGGCCGCCTCTGCGCCGATCTCACGGATCAGCGCCAGCGCCGTGTAGGGCAGCAGACTGCCTACCGAAACGCAGTCATCAGGCGTCAGCTGGTGCACCGCGATGCCTCCGCTTGAGGTGGAACTCCATCGCCGCGACGATCAGCCGCAGCTGCCAGGCATCGCAGAAGCGCAGCGGCGTGTGCACGTTGCCCGATTTGCCGGCGCCACCCATCTGCTTGGCGATCCCTTCGATGTAGGCCACTTGCATGCCTGTCTCGATTCCCGCTGCGCGCGCCTGCATCAACAGCTTGCGCAGCAATGGCTGCCGGTCGGACACCGCGGTATCGATGAACGCCCACTCATTGACGATCGGAGCGCCGGCCGCGTCGCGCTTGACGAGGCCGCAGCGAATCAGATGATTGAGCGCCGCGCGCAGCTGTTCAAACGAGAGACGCGCTGTACTTTCCAGCGAAAAGGACTGGCGTAGGTACTCCTTCCATGCCTCGTCGTCGATCGCGAGCTGACGGCGACCGCAATGGATGGCCGCAATCATCTTCACTCGCTCTGCCGCCGGCCGGCGATCTGCTCCTGCCATCACCTTTCCCGTACGCCAGGAGGATCGAGATCGATGATTTCGCGCATTGATCTGGTTGTCTCGCGCGACAGGCGCAGGCGGACGATGCGCTGTTTGACCGACAGCTCCCGCCCGTCTGGCAGAAGTCGCAGGCGTGGGATGCGCCGGCGCATCTGCAGGCGGCCGAACGAACCCAGGCGCACGTCCTCGCCCAGCGCCAGCGTCGCGGCGATGATCTCGCCGGCGGTCTGCAGTACCGACCGCACGACATCCGGATGGACATCCGCGTAGGCCGCCGTATCCTTGATCAGCCGACCGGTCTTCATGCCCCACCTCCGTTGATCAGTTCGATTTCGAATGGCGTGATGACGAAATCCTCGAGCTGGCTGATGCGGATTCCGGGCACGTGTGCCACGGCAGACGGTTCGTTGAGGATCGCCTCCCGGCTGATCTCCTCGCGCACCCGAATGAAGCGCGAGAGACCCAGGCGCCGCAGTGAGTCCTTCACCGGCTCCTCGCCAGTGATGCGCACGGACGGCGGCCTGGTGCGCCAGCACACGTCGCCGCTCGCGAAGCTGTACGTCTTGCTCCTGCCGTCGTGGGTCAGCTCTGCGCGATGCGCGTCGCACCACCCCTGAACGCCCCTCTGCGCTGCGTCGATCCGTTGCCGGATCGGCTCTGCGCGCTGTTCGTACGATTCCTTGATACGGGTGATCGTCTCGTTCATCTCGCACTCGAGCAGCGTGAGTTCACGGCTGTCGATACCGATGCCGGAGATCAGATCCGTCACCGCCTCGCGCGTCTGCGGCACCTGTGGCGCAACCGACTTGTAGCGCGCCCTGTTGGGTTTTGTTCCTGCCATGTCCGTTTCCTTGTCTATGAACCGATTAACCGATCGTCAGATGCGCTTCGGGGATCCCAGATCCGCCGCGCGATTGCAGCTGTTTGCATTGCGGGCAAATCCGGATCCGCATCCGGTCTGGTGACAGCCACTTCCGGCCGCAGCCGCCGAGGCAGAGAACCTCGCCGCCCAGCGGGTAGGACCGGGGACGCTTGGCCGCCTGGACGGCCTGGCTTTGCGCTACCGGCTGCGCCCCTGGCGGAGCGAGCAGGCGCGCCAGGTTGGCGATCGCCGAGGTCGAGCACTGCAGCGCCCTGGCGATCTCCCCGTAGGTGTTGCCGGCAGCCCGGCGTTGCAGAATGAAGGTGTCTTCCGCAGGGCTGAAACGACCACGCTGATGCCGTTGGGGCGCGTCCGTCAACGCCGGTGGGGCAACCGTGGCACCCAGACGGCGGCCACGATTGGCGACCGATGATCTTTGGCGCCGCAACGCCTCGGCGATCTTCAGCCAGGTCTGGCCGGCCGCCCGCAGTTGCAGAATGGTCGCGTCTTCCGCGGCCGTGAATGGTCCAGCTCTGCAATGCGCGGTCGGCGCCGCCAAAAACGGCAGCCGATTGCGCGGGCCAGGATTTCGGGTCAGGTCAGATCCCATGTGACCCCTCCCGGCCCGACCGGCGCCACGCGACCGACCAGGGCCTGCCGAGGATCCAACAGATGCGCACGGCGCACCAGAAACGAACCCACAACCGCCACCACCAGCTCCAGGCGGCGCCGACGGCGCGAGCCGCCATGCAGACGAGCAAGACCGGCAGCCAGAGCACGACACCGGAAATCAGGCCGACTGCCAGCAACGCGCCGCGCAGCAGATGCCGCAGTGCCTCCGCGATGGCGGGGCCCATCTCGATGAGCGCTGCCGCCAGGATCAACAGCAGGACCGCGAGCTGTCCCCAGAAGACGATCTCCTCGCCCAGGTTCGCCACGATCATTGCCGTTCCTCCCACTCGATGCGCACGCCGTAGCGGATGGCAAACCAGGTGTGCACCGTCACGTCACCCTCCTGGTGTTGCGCCCGCCAGGCGCAATCGCCGGCGAAGAGGCGATGGAGAAATGGCGTGCTCTCGACCTGGATCACCGTCGCCCGGCGATCGACCGTCACGCGCCTGATTCGGATGCCGACGCCGATCAGATACGTCGCCGCATGCAGCACGGCGTCGAGTTGCGTGCTCAAGTGCCGCATGCGCTCGCAGCGCGCCCGCTCGATCGCCTGCTGTGCCATTCGCAGCGCCGCGCGCATCTCGGGTGTGCCGTCGTCAAGCGCCGACCGACCCGCCGCGATGATCTCAGAGGACATCATCTTCATCGTCTTCCCTCCAGTAGAGTCCGTACTTCTGTTCCTTGTCGATCCGCGTCGCTACGCCGTGCATCAGATGCACGGCGCGCGCGATCTGGACCTGGTCCGCATGGTTGAACCGGAGCTTGATCCAGTCCAGGTCGCTGGCCAGCGAGGCCAGTTTCTTCACCGTATCCCGGTCTGCCGCAGGCTCCTGGCGTCCGGCAGCCGCGACCGCTTGCGTTTCGCTCATGGCATCTGCTCCCGCACGGCGCGCACCAGCTCGGCCGTCACGCGGGGCGCGCCGAGCGTCGCCGCCTGGTTGATTGCCGCCGTCAGCAGATTGTTCGCCACCAGCGGGTGCGTCAGCGAAATGACTGCGATCTCGTTCGGGCCGGCGCCCGTCCGCTGGCGGATCGTCAGCGCCTGCATCAAGGCGTCGATCGCTGCCGGCTCGACCACCGCCGCAAGGTCCAGGCCAGCCGCCGTAAACCGGTGCGCCAGGTACTCGCCCAAGTTGGCGTCGAGCGGTGGCAGGCCGACGATCTGGCAGCGCTGCGCCACCTCGCGTACCGAGGCGCGCCGCTCGTCCAGCTTGTCGCGCAGCTCCGGCTGCCCGATCAGCAGCACCGACAGCAAGCGGCGCATGCCGTCCTTCAGCTCGAGAAATCGCTTCAGATGCTTCAGCGTCGGAATCGGCAGACCATGCGCCTCCTCGATCACCAGGAGGTGCTGCACCCCAACCCGGCTGCTCGCGATCAACGCCTCATGCACCTGGCGGAAGCGCGCCTCCGGGCTTCGCCGGGGCGATTCGCCGCTGGCCACCGCGTGCAGGATGGCCTCGGCAATGTGATCCGACCGCAAGTACTGCCCCTTCCGGTCGCTGTCCTCCATCGCCAGCACGTACGGCTGAATCAGCCGCACGGGGCGGTTCTCCAGACGCAGCCGCTCCTCAAGCTCCTCGCGCAGCGTGCTCTTGCCGCTGCCCGACTCGCCAATCAGCGCCAGAAATTTCGTGTTGCCGGCCGCCACCTGCCAGAGCGCCTCGCGCACGTAGCGGATGTCGCGCGACAGGTACACCTCGCGCGCCTCGGTCGGGTCTTCGAACGGATCCCGGAAGATGCCGAACTTGCGGCGCGCCGCGTCGCTCAGCGTCTGTTTTCGTAGTAGCATTTCAATGCACCTCTCCAGCGGGGTTGCATTACCAGACGGGGCCGCGTTGCTGCGCGGCCCCGTCGCCTTTGCCGGCAGCGCCGGCAGCTTCTCCGTCTCGCCGACCGGCGGCGACTCGGATTCGAGAAACAGGTCCGTCAGCTCTTCGACGGGAACCCGCAATTTTGTGAGCACCGCACAGGCCATCGAGCGCAGATCGCGCCGGCGGATCGTCCGCGGGTATTGGTTGTGGCGGACCAGCAGACTGACCGCTGCCGGCGACAAGTGCATCTCGCGCGCCAGCGTCGCCTGCGAAATCCCGTGCCGCGCCAGCACATCGCCCAGGATCAGCATGCCCGCCGCTCCCCGGCCGCATCGGCGCCCGCCAGTTGCGCCTGCCATTGCTCAGCCAGGCGCGCGAACTGCGGCTCGCTGATGCCCGCCGCGAACCTCTGCGTGATCCACGCGTAGTGCTCCGGCAGCCAGTTCTCTTCGCCGAGCAGCGCCGCCATGCGCAGACAGGCTGTCGTCGCGCTCATCAGCGATTCGTCCGCCGGATGATCGACGGCGATCGGCGTTCCGGCTCTTGGCAGAAATGCCGGTACCGGTACCGAGCGGACATCAGCGAACGCATCCACCGCCCCGCCGAACGCCACTCCGCGCTCGCCGCCCTTGCCGCGGCGGACCTTGCCGATCTCGAGATCGTCGTCGGTGCCCCAGGCCGCGCGCCGCGCCGTCTTGCGCTCGGTATCGATCCAGGTATCCGCCGGCGCCTGGAAGCGTTCGCCGATCACGGGCGCATCCAGGTTGAAGCCGAAGTCGTCGGTCCGCAGCGGCGACACGCGGTGGCGCACTTCGCGCCCGGACGCATCGCTGACCAGAATGTCGATCGACGGCAGCGCATAGGGGCTCGCCACCGCGTAGAGCTTCTCCCCGACGGCCGCCCCCGGCACGCCAGCCACCGAGTAGGCCCGCCGCCCGTATCCCGGACAAGCGAAGGAGATCTGCAGCAAGTCGTTGACCGTGCGCTGAACCGGGGTGGTCATCACCAGTGCCCGCGTGATGTCTGCGCCGGGCGCCAGGCGCAGCTCTTCCGGCCGGATCCGCTGCCAGGCGGCAAAGCGCGTCTGGCCGTGCCTGCCATGCATCGCCGTGCTCTGGTACGCGCGGCTCCAGGTCGCTGCGAGGGCATTCAGAGCGTCGAAGTCAGCGACGCGCGTCGCGTGCAGGCGGCCCTCGAACTGCCGCTCGATGTTCGCGTGCGTCGTCTCGACGGCGCCCTTTGCCCGCGGGTTGTGCGCGCGATGGACGAGCACTTCGATGTCCAGAGCCCGCGCGAGGCTGCGCACGATGCCGGAAGCCTGGGCGCTGCCGGGGTCGACGACCAGCAGCTTCGGCACACCGTAGAACGGCAGGCCTTCGCGCTGGTGGAACGCCAGAATGAGGAAATCGAGCAGGTTCCGCGACGTCTCGTGGCCCGACAGATAGTGCAAGTGGAAGGCGCCGCTGCAGTGATCCACTGCCAGGTAGCGCTGCACCCGGAGCTGCTGCACCCGTTCGAAGTTGCTCGGCTTGTTCTTGTTGAACGCGGCCTCGTCACAGACCTCGACACCGCCATTCGCGAGATAGAACAGCACGCAGGTCGACACATCCACCTGCCAGACGTGATTCGGGTGCAGGCTGCGCAGAGCCTGCGCCGGCGCCTGCTGCATCAGTTGATCGGTGTGGCAGCCGATGCGGCGCATGGCGCGCGCGATGGTGCTCGGATGTGCCGTGGTGGTTCGGACCGCGCCCGTCTGCGGGTCGGCCGGTGCGTTGGCGTTGTGGATGTCGCGCACCATGCGGATGGTCGGCAACACCTTGCCCGTCTCGCGCGCCCCGGCGAAACGGATCGCCGCCATCTGCCGGACATCAGCATCAGACAGAGCCTTCAGGCGCCCGGAGTCGGATCGCCGCTTGCGCTCGCCGCCGTGGCCCATCTCGCGCAGCCAGCGCCAGAGCGTCTGCACCGACACGCCGATCGTCCCGGCGACCGAGCGTATCCGCGGCGTGCTCTGGCCGTGCGGCAGCGTCGGCAGTTCGGCGGCGAGCTGGAGCACCATCGGCAGCTGCACCTGGCTGGGAGGCATGATCATCACTCCTCCCATCTAGCCGCGGCCAGATGACGGCCGCGTCCAGGACGGCGAAACGATCTCCTGGAAGTCGACGTCGATCCCGAGGTTGATGTACAGATTGGCGACCTGTTGCGCCAGCCAGAATGCCGTCTCGTTGCCGTGGGCGATGTCCTCGGCAGCGCCGCCGCCTTCACGTGCATCCTGCATCAGGTCGCGCAGCGGCAGGGCGAAGGCGGTGAATGCCTCGACCACGTCGTGCGCCGCTGCATGCAGAGCGTTGAGGCGAGCAGCGCGCCGGAAGGAATCGTCGAGATCCGCCTGGTTCGGGACGTAGCGCGTGTGGGCGATCGCCTGCTCGCGCAGCGCGGCATTCTCGTTGCCGTAGTTCTTGATCACCGAATCCTTCGCGTCGAGGTTCTTGCGCGCCTCACGCAGCGACCGGCGCAGCTCCGAGACGCTCATCCGATCCACCTGGTCGAGCTGCGCCGCATCCGCCGCCAGGTGGTCCAGCGTCTGGTCGTCGAGCAGCGCCAGCTCGTAGATCTTCGAGCGATCGAGGGTGAGGAGCGGCTTCAGCCGGTCGCGGTCGAGAAACTTCGCCGCCACGCTGGCCAGTCGCCGGGCGGTGTCCTCGGTCAGTCCGGCGGCGCGGATCGCCCGGCCATAGACGCCGCGCGGCAGTTCGCGAAAACACAGCACCGCGCGCCCGATCTCGAGCATGGCCTCGGTGCTCTGCGCCATCAGGTGCCGAACATCGGAGATCAGGTAGTCGAGCGAGGTGCCCTCGTACCCGAACCGATCCAGAACCGCGCGCACGTCGCGCTGCTCGGCCGCAGCCACCTGCAGGACCCCGACATCGACCGGCACCAGCTCGCCGCCATCGTTCTCTGTCATTTTCTTTCCCTTCGTGAAAAAACTCAGTCGGGCTGGCGCGTATAGCGCTGCTCGACCTCTGCGACCCGCGCCTGCGCCTGCCGCAGGCCATAGAAGAACTGCACCGCGATCTGCACCGGCTCCTGCCCGAGGCGCCACAGCTTGGCCGCGTCGCGCGTCGCCCAGCCCTTGCTCTCCAGACACTCCAGATCGCGCAGGACCATCGGCTCCGGCTTGCCGACGTCGGCGGCGATGTCGACCAGGCGCCGGCCGAACACTTCGTTTCCGGCCAGCGCGCGCAGCACATCCATCAGGCGGAGCTGCGCCGCGTTGTGGCTGGCTTCCGCCGACGCGGTCATGCAGCCTCCTTTTGCGTGCTGGGGTAACGACCCGGCCACAGCGCGTCGAGACTCAGCCCCGTGGCGTCGGCGATCGCCGTTGCGATACGCCGTGAAGTCGACTTGCCCGTGACGACGTAGGTGACCGTCGTCGGCGAGACGCCGAGCTTCCGGGCGATCTCTGACTGGGAAGTGCGGGCTTTCTTCAGCGCGCACTGGATATCTGCTGGTTCCATTGCTATCCTTCGTGTTCGGCTAACTTGTAAGGCGAAAGGCTGGCAGGCATGGGACGTTTCATTCTTGAAATCTACGAGCCGGGCGACGACCGCACGCTGGTCGCCTCTCTGGATTCCGACGCACCGCTGGTGGTCTCGGCTGGAGAAGTCCTGCACACCGGCCCCCTGACGGGAGCAAACAACCGGGTGCTGACCGTGACTCGTATCGAGCACACGTTCTGGCAGAGCCAAGAAGGGGTAGTCCACCAGCGCCGACTCTTTACCGAATGACCTTGTGGACGGCGCCGCACCTTTCATTGAGGCCGTCCGCGAAATATCCCGAGTTGCCGTTCTGCACGACCTCGACACGACAGCCCAGCGGGTTGGCTTTTGCTTGAAGAACCAATGAGACGGCGTGCTCAAGGGCTTCCTTGAAGGGGTACCCCTTGTCCAGGTCGGAAAAATCGAGACGAAGCGTGACCCCGGAAGACGCGAGCATGCTTTGTCGATCCACGGTGGCTTCGGTGCTAAGCCGCGCTTCCAGGAGTCGCCGATCCAGATCCTCGCGAACCTCCGGGCTCAGGCCATCTGTGGGTTTCAGGCGCTTTGGCAATTTCCTCTTCATGAATTTGGCGGTGGTGATCACGTCGTCGGCCGCCAGTCTGGCCAGAGATTCTTCTCCCTGCTGTGCCAGTACTGATTCGAGACGGGTCACCCGCTCTTTCAAGTCCTTCAACAGGCGGTGCATATCCATCAGGAGCCTCCATGGCCATCATCAGAAAATCGGAACTTCGTCGTCACGTCGAACAACTTGAAGTGCGTTACCACCGCCTGCGCGAAGCGGTGGAAGGGATCGCGCCAAACAGAAATCTGTACGAGCAGTACGCGACCGACCCCGATGAGTACGCGGAAGATTTCACGGAGGTCGATGTCGAGGCGGTGGCGTATGCCCTCAGCGATTTCCGGACGGTGCTGAAGCGTCTGGATACGATTCACCGACTGCAGGCCCACAAGCTCAAGTCGGTCCGGTGATTTCATGCGGCCTCCTGGATGTGGTCGAGGTGTCGGCGCTGGCCGACGGGGTGAGTGCGGAATTCCGGGTAGCGGCCCGGCCAGGCGGTTTCAGGGTCCAGGCCGGTGAGCTCGCAGATGCGGCGGGCGATGCGAATGGATCGGTGACGGCCGTGGATCACGTGAGAGACGTTCATCGCAGACACGCAGGTAGCTCTCGCAACACTGGAGAGGCTGGAACCACAGATGCGCAACTGCGCTTTGATCAGCTCGGGGTGCATCGAAGGTCGCAACGTGCGGGGTATGTTTAGAAGTAAAGGCAAGTGATGAGGCTAATATTAAGTTCCCGTTTGGCACTTTGTCAAGTGCCGTATGGAGATTCACATGGTCGAGTTAGATCTGGTCGAGATTGGTGCGCGAATACGCCAAGTGCGAGGGTCCATGACGCAGAAAGAATTCGCCGACCGCCTTGGCATAGGGAGAACTTCGGTCGTGCGCTACGAGTCTGGCGAGAGATCTCCGGACGCGGTGTTCATCGCCCGGGCTCACGCGCTTCTCGGTGTTGATCCGATCTGGCTTTTGGCTGGCGTGGGCGGCGGCGCGACGCCAGCCCTAACCCCTGAAGAATCCGCGCTGCTGGACAACTTCCGCCACTCGCCGCCGGCGGCGCGGAAGGCCATCAAGGCGACGAGCGATCTGCTCGCGCAACATGGAAGCGCCGGAGGAGAAGCCGAATGTGGCTGATCGCGAGCGGCCGGAGCCAGAGCCGCAGATCGGTGCTACAGTGCCGGCTAACTAATCAGTCTGTTGCGTGGCATGGCTAATCGGCCCACCGCGGCCAGGCGGCCGCTTGCTTTAGGGAAGAAAACGCATGGCTTCTGAAAACGAAAAGGGATTCGGGCTGCTGGTGCCGTTGCTTGTGATCGTTCTGGCCATCGGCGGGGCGGTGTGGTGGAAGCTCAACGAGCGGTGGCAGAGAGAAGCCGCTGTGATCGCAGAGCGAGCAGCCGTGGCTGCCCAGATCGCCGAACAACAGCGGCTTCTCGTTCGTTGGGACGACGCTCGGAAGGTGGCAAATAGCGCTCCGAGAGTGGCGCTTTCCGGTCCCGTCACACAGCTCCAGGAGGTCAAACGCGCCGTCGAACGGCAAGCCGCAAGCGGCTGCCTCGCGCGGCCGACTCGTGAGCTGCTGTCAGCGATGGGGATGGTCATTGATGGTTTCGTCGTGTTCATGGCCAACCAAGCGGATTCACGGCTCCGTTCTACCGAAAAGTTCGACGCAGCCGAGGTGGTGTTTGGTCGCTACCATGCACTGCTTGCCGCCTGCGCCAAGGCCTGATCGACCCGCTCAGCGGCCGCCGTTGCCCGGCCGGACATTCCGATGTTCCTACCCGTCCTCTCCCTGGCCCTGCTGCTCGCATCCGCTGGCGCCGGCGCCGAGACCATGACCGGACAGGTGGTCCGCGTAGCCGACGGCGACACCGTGACGGTGCTCGTGCGGGACGGCCAGACGCACCAGGTCCGGCTGGCTGGCATCGATGCCCCGGAGCGGGCGCAGCCGTTCGGTCAGCGCGCCAGGCAGCAGATGTCTGCTCTCGTGTTCGGCAAGCCAGTCGTGGTGGAGTGGTCCAAGAGAGACCGCTATCAGCGGATCGTCGGCAAGGTGCTCGTGGCGGATCGGGACACGGGCCTGGCGCTCGTGGCGTCCGGCCTGGCGTGGCATTTCAAGCGGTACCAGCACGAGCAGAGCGCAGCGGATCGCGCGCAGTACGCGGCCGCCGAAGAGCAGGCTCGATCCAGTGGCAAAGGGCTGTGGTCCGAAGCCCACCCGGTGCCGCCGTGGGAGTGGCGAGCGGCAAAGCGTCAGGGCGCGCCTGGGAATCTCTCCGGAGGATCCAGGGCTATAATCCGCAGCGACACGGGAGGGTGCGATGCAACTCGAGTTTGACGTGCAGCGCTTTGAAGACTCGTCGAAGCAGAATGGTGTCCGCTACTGGAATGCGCACGAATTCATGCGCACCCTCGGCTATGAAACCTGGCCCGTGTTCCAGAAGGTGATCAACAAGGCCATGGCGTCCTGCGCGGCGCTGAATGTGCAGATTCCGGACGTGTTCATTCCGGACACCTGGGTCGACGAGGGCCGTGAGGTACAAAGCTACCGGCTGACGCGGTTCGCCTGCTTTCTCGTGACGATGCACGCCGATTCGCGAAAGCCACAGGTCGCCCAGGCGAAGACGGTTCTGGCGGCGATTGCCGACGCGCTGGTGGAACAGCAGATCCGGCATGATGCGCTGGAGCGCATCGAGGTGCGAGACGACCTCCGGGATGGCGAGTCGATCATGAGCGCCGTAGCCCACCGTGCCGGCTTGCAGTCGCGTGAGTTCGGCATCTTCAAAGACGCGGGTTTTCGAGGGATGTACAACCTGTCGCTGCAGCAGTTGATTCTGCGCAAAGGGGTGTCCATCGAACGAAACCGTACGCTCTACGACTTCATGGGCAAAACCGAACTGGCTGCGAACTTGTTCCGGGTGACGCAAACGGCCGAGCGGATCAAGAACACCGGCGCGCAAGGCGTCCGGGAACTCAGCGACACGGCCCGCGAGGTCGGACAGGATGTCCGTAGCGTCATGCTGCGTTCGAGTGGCGTCGCGCCGGAGAACCTGCCT
>ERZ761599.121-NODE-121-length-19282-cov-4.509544_pt1 | contig 19282 bp, 19 predicted proteins | sample MGYA00511878_ERZ761599 | MGnify/ENA primary metagenome ERZ761599 (study PRJEB28899, sample SAMN03785569) | bioreactor sludge metagenome | biome: EBPR Sludge; feature: EBPR Bioreactor; material: 0.22µm filtered reactor supernatant | place: Saint Lucia: Queensland...
CAATGCTGTCGTCCGTGGCGGCTAGGTGGATCGGCACCTGGCGGTCAACTCCGTCAGCATGAATAAGCCCCGAAGCGTTCATCGAGAGGCCGCTGCCGGTTGAGATCATTCCCGCGCTTTTGTCTAGTGGCACGAGCGTGAATCCGTCCACCTGGAAAGGGTAGGTGGCGGTCAAGGCCCCGACCGGAGACGCGGAATGCTGTACCGAAAGGATCAGGTTGAGACTGGTGGTGCCGGTGGAGGGAATCGTAATCTCCCCCAGATCAATCGGAGACCAATCGGGCAGATCCTTCATGTCTTTTCGTGTTTCGCCGATCATTCCCAGAGCCGAGAAGGCACGAAGAACCGCCTCGACCCTCGATGAACTCTGGGAGAATGTCGCCCTCATCCGGGCATTTGCAAGGACCCGATAGCGACCGCCAAAGGTTCTGCCGGGGATATATATGTCGAACACGGGGTTTTGGGACGTTCCAAGGGAGACAATGTTCGCTGGATTGACCGCCCGGTACTGGTTGTTGATTCTCCCCGACGCTAGAGAAGTGGCCGAGACAGTAGTAGCTCCGGGGTAGAACTCGTAAGCCTCCGTCGCGATCCGTAAGGCTCCCCAAAAAGGATTGAAGCCAGAAGGAACGGGATTCTTTATGCCCCACACAATTCCGGTGAGGTTGGTGTTCGATGTTGCGACCGGGCGGAACCTCAAGTTTGCTTGCGCCGAACCATCCCCCAGCACCCCGGTCGCAGCGACCATCATCGGCCCGGTCCCGACCGCCGAGGCGATCACCCTCGAAGTGCCGGTATGCCCGTAGGGTCTCCGCCAGATCGTAAGCTGCGCCCGACACCGGGCGTTCTGATCAAGCCAGAACTCAAAGTTCGGTTCCAGCTTCCCCGATTCCATGTCAAAGAACGTGGACTGGCTGGCACCGCCGGAGCGGTATTCGACCGTGTTGCCTTTCACAAGGTCGGTGCGAATGTCACGGATCAACTGGTAGAGCGCGTCGGTGTTCGCCGCGTCAAGGATGAGCGGGAAGCTCATGGCCACGTTCCCGAGGCTGTTGCCGACAAACGATTGGCCCTCCCCCAGGGCAGACGGACCAGTGAACTGCGGATCAAACGAATCAGCCGACGCGGGTTCATGCCCGTCACCGTGCGCCAACCGGTTGTAAGCGGTCAGATCCCGTCCGTTCACTATCAGCCTCAAAGCCACTTGCCACTACCTTCCCGGCGCATACGCAGTCTGCCTGCGTTCACGCCCCAATTGCGAATTCACCTTCTGCACCACCTGCGCCGTTTTCCCGTCAATCCTCGCGTCAATCCGGTTCAGCAACGGGGCCACATCACCGGCAACCGTGATCTCAACCACCGGTGCCGCACCACTCGAAACGGTGGACATGTTCAGCCCGTAAGGTCCCTTCGGGTCCGGGGTCACAACCTCGTTCTCATGCAAAACAGCAAGGCCGGTCCGGCCAACCCTGCGACCATCCGTACCCATCGCGAACGCCCCAATGAACGGCATGCCCATCCCCGACAGGAAATCGCGGAACACCCCGTACTGTGCCTGCCCCAGGGCATAGCCGCGCTGCGTTTCGGTCAGCTGCTCTTTGAGCAGCGCGTTGATCTCGTTTTGGCGGGCGCCCTCTACCGTGGTGGTAGCCCCGAGTTCCTGAAGGCGCATCCGGGTGCCGAAGATTTCGCCGCCCTTGCCGGTCACCCCGACCAGCGTTTCGCGGTTTTCCCGCATGTCCTCAATCGCCTTGTTGATCGCAGACAGGCCCTTCTTCCAGCCGGGAATCTTCCACTTGAGTTTCGGGTTCTTGCGGGCCGCCTCAATCTTGTTCTTGAGTACCGACCGGCGCTTGAACGCTTTCGGTAGCCCACTGTCAATCAGCTTCCGCTGGTCCACCTGTTCACCGAGCAGAGAGGTGTAAAGACGGACCAAATAGTCCTTTTCAGCATCGGTGTAATCGGAGCCGCCCGGACCTCCCGCGTTCGTGGCCCGTCCCTCCGCTATCTCAGCCCACTCACGGGAAATTTCCAGCCGGTCCAGGGACGCATTGAGACGCTTACCCCACGGAAACTCGGTGCCGTACCGGGCCATGCGCTTGTAGATCCGTTCGCGGCGCTTCTTCGCGGTGTCACCACCCCGGTCCTTGAACGCTGCGAGCCGCTTCACCAGCCCCTTGTCCTCGCTCTCGCGGCCCGTAATGTCCACATGGTCTTCAAGCCATTTCGCCAGCTGCGCCAACTGGCCTGCGCCACGGTTCGGGTTCGGGATACCGGAGATCCGGGCGGCCTGCGAAAGCAGATGGGCTTTCTCGTTGAAGCCCCGAACACCAACCCCGCCCGAGGCGGTGGTGAATGCGTCGGGCATGTCGAAGTCACCGAACCGGGCGTACTGCTCAATGACCTGCCACCACAGCGCCTTTTTGCGGGAGGGGGTGCTGGCGTTCCGGGCCTTTGCGGTGAGCGCCTTGATCTGCTTTTCACGCTGCTTGCGACGGTTTGCTCGCTCCTGCTTGCGCTGGTCTTTCTCCGACTCCCCTCCACCTTCGACGGGCTTGCCGGTCAAGGCCGACTTCAGCGCCTGCGAGTAGCTGATTCCCCCGAGGGCATTTCGCAACTGGTACTTGCCTCGCCAGTCTGCATTGAAGTTCGACACATGAGAATCGCCGTACCATGCCCCGGTGCCCTGATCGCGGTAGATGTGCGCCATCGCTGCCGCGTTCAGCACCGGATTGTTCATCGCCCCGTAGCTGCCGCCGAACCTCTTGACAAGCGCATCGTTGTAGGTGGTGGTGACTGCCCACAGGCCATACCCCTTCGTGCGGCCCCCGGGGTCGGTGCCTTGGGATCCCGGCTTGCCTGCGCCTTCGCCCATGACCATCTGCATCATGGTGCGGCCCGGAACATCAATCCCGAAGTGGCGTCCCGCGGCCTCCGCGAGAGCGCCGATCACGTAGCCGGGAAGGGTCGGTAGCGCATACCAGCCCGAGGGGTTCTTCGCCAAGTCCGCGCTCGGCCAGATCCCGTTGATGTTGCCCTTCTTCGTCTTGGGGTCAAACCACGGGTTCTTGACCACGCCACCCTTCGCGAGCGACTGAATGAACCCGCCACGCTTCAATAGTTCGATGTGCCAGGACTCGCCCGGGACCGTGAAGCCGAGACCGAACCTTGAGGCCATGCCACCGAACACCTCCGAGCCGGGGGTGATGTCGGCGGCCCTGCCGGACTCATGGTTGGATGAGCCGGGAGGTGCGGCAAGGTTGCCGGTGCCGTTCAGGTATGCCTGATAGAGCGCAGCCTGTTCGGCGTAGGAGCGCCAGCCGGACTGAACGTAGATCGACTGGCCTGCCGCCTTCGACATTTTCGACAGGGCCATGCCGAGCGCAGGCATGAAATCGGTGTCACCGGACACGCCCGGATAGGCACCCGACCCGCCGGACCAGCTTCCGCCCTTCGGTCCTGCATACGCTTCGGCCTGCTCCCGGCGCAGCATTTTCCGGGCCGCTTCGGTGAACATGTCAAGCCCGCCCTGCCCGTAGTCACGGGCCGCATCCGGGGAACCGGTCAGGCGCGGGGAGTCAATCTTCTTGGAGCCGGGACCGATCCCGCCCCGGGCCATGTAATGGGGCCGGTCGTACCGGTTGAAGAACCCGCCGAGGCCGGACACCCCGTAGGTTTGCGCCACGGCAGCATCCACCATTGGCCGCTGATGCCGGTTCAGGACAACCAGGTCCTCGCCCGGGGCGACCATTGCCCTGATGTCGTTGCCCGTGACCGCGACCGAGTCGTGAAGGCCCTGGCCGGCAACCCGCATCATGCCGCCCTCGGCAAAAGCCACGTCAATCGACTTGTCGGACCCGACCGCCTTCAGGCCCTGATTGACCTTCCCGGCAACCTGCGACATACCGGCACCAACGGGTGAAGGCAAACGCTTGAACGGCCCACCGACACCTGCCGTAATGTCACCGGCCCGCTTCTCGAGGCGGTCCATTGCCCGCTCCGCGTCCCGTACCCCCCGGTCAAGTGCCCGGTTCGTGCGCCGCATCCCATCCTCGGTGCCTTTCCCGAACCCGTCAAGGGCCTTCGACCATGCGCGGCCACCTTCCCCCGCCGCGTCCTGAAGTTTCTTGATTCGGTCCCGGCCCTGATTGACGGTGACATCGAGATTGGCGAGGAGGGCCGAACGCAGTTTGGAGAACGCGCCCTCGGGAAGCTTCTTGTCCTTCTCAAGCTGCTTCGCCATCTGCAGCATCGTCTGAGCGGCTTTGTTCCTCGCCCCCCTGGGCATGGCGTCGAGCTGACCAATGATTCGCTTGATGTTCGACTGATTGATGTCCCCGGCCCGCAGCCACGACTTCCTGAAGCCTTGGGCGAGCCCCACGGGGTCTGCGCCTGTCAACAGGTCGCGCCTAGCGAGCAGCCTGCGGATCTCGGCCTTGCCCTTGCCCGCCTCGATAACCCCGGCCTTCATTCCGGCGCGGATTGCGGCTACTGCGGCGTTTAGATTTCTCGCGGTTGCGGAGCGCCAGCCCGAGGGGTCACCAGCCCATGCGTCGGCGATCTCCCGCGAGTTCTCCCTCATCAACTTCTTGATGTCACCCATCCGGGTGATGAGTCCACCGGCGAGCCGGTCGATGCCGCCCTGAACGTCCGACGCTGCCTGCGGTTTCAGGTTCAGGATCTTGTTGACAGCATCCTTCTCCTTCTCGGTGAGATCCAGGTTCTCAAGCATTTGCCGGCCCTGTTCCCGAAGCTGGCGGGCACGCTCATCACCAACTTGGTTGACCTCATCGAGAACCTTCAGAAGGTCATGGGCCGCATCGCCCTGACTTGCGATGGAACCTTCGTCCGGCCCAACGATCTTGTTGAAGACATCACGGTCAAGGGTGCCGAGAAGCCCTTTGCCTTGACGGTCGATCTGTTCGAGACGGGCTTTGATGTTGTCTGCCGAGTTGTTGACGAGAATGTCAGCGGCCTCAATACCCCCGGTGATTGCGGCAGCCCACAATCCGGCCTTACCGGCCCCGGCAGCGAACCCGGCAGCTTTCGAAAGGAACCCCCCCGCCCCACCGGCAGCCCCGGCACCAACGGCCCCGGAAGCGAACCCGCCTGCGGCGGCCTGACCGGCCTGAGCGCCAGCGGCCCTGATTGCCGCAACACCACCCATTTTCGTGAACAGCCAACCACCGATCAGCACCTTCCCCCAAATGTCGGCGGCAAGGAACCCTTCAACGGTTCCCTTCGCGACCGCCACACCAAGCTGGCCTGCGCCCTCCGCAGCGACAGGCAACACGGCGGAAAGAGCATCCCCGAACTTTTCCGGTAGGTCAGCCCGATCAACCATTCGGCCAATCTCATCCACCAAAGGCCCAAGGTTCTTCTCAGCGGCCTTCCGGGACTCACGAAACTTCGCTTCCGGGGTGAGGTCATCCCGATTCCAGATAGCCGCGATCTGCTCCGCAGTGTCATTAACAACCGGCAGCCACTCCTTCATTTCGGAGTAGAGCCCTTCGGTCATGCCACCCATCATCTGCTGGAAATTGTCCTGCAAAGTGGACATTTGACCGGCAAAGGTTTTCGCCTGCCGTTCCGCCGCCCCACCGAACCGGTCCTCCATCCCATCCGTCAGCGCCCTGATTGCCTGGTCGGCGGTGATTCCCGCATCACCAATGTTCTTGACCTGATCGGCGGTAAGGCCCAGTTCGTCCCTGAGAATCTGGTAGGCGGGAATACCGGCCTCAGCCAACTGTAGAAGCTCATCGCCCTGAACCCGGCCTTTCGCCTGAATCTGGCCCATCGCGATCACAACCCGGTCGATCACATCCGCCGACCCGCCAAGGGCCGCTACCGAATCGGAAATCGCGTCAAGGGTTTCGGTGGCTTCACCCTTCGTGAACTCGAACGCAAGCAGCTTCCGGGCCGCCTCCGTGATCTGCGTGAACTGGAACGGCCCGCGCTTCGCCGTTTCAAACAACTGATTCAGGAACCGGTCAGCCGCCTGAGTCGACCCGAGAAACTGTTCCAAAGCCATCCGGTTCGACTCCATTGTGGAGTTGAACTGAATGCCTTCCTTGATCGAATACGCGGCAACCGCACCACCCGCCAAAGCGATGCCCTGACCGGCCACCATCGCCACCCGGCCAAGCTGCTGCAGGTTCCTGACCTGCTGATCGGCCACAGCATTGAACGCGGACACGCCACGGCCCGCCCCGGATGCCTGACTACCGAAAGTGTTGACCTGAACGCCAGCCTTCCGAAGCTCCCGCTCCAGTTGGCTGGCGTCAGCGTCAATGACAACACGAATGTTGTCGGCCATTACCTGCCCCTCATCCGATCCTGCTTGGCCCGTTGCTCGGCCCAGAACGAATCGTTTTCGGCCCCATCCCAACTGTCGGGATCGGCCTGATACTGCTTCGCGTCAACAAGCCTGGACCGGTTCATTTCGCGCAACCAGCCACGAAGCTCGATCCAGCCCATTGTGCGCCAGAAATCAGGGGGCCATGAGTAGTAACGGCACAAACCCCCGATTACCTCGAAGAACGAGACTTCGCCGGGGTTTTCCGCTTCGTACTCTTCGTCCCACCCTGCTTCCGCGCTTTTCCCTCCGGCTCCTCTTCCTCACCGGTCAGGCCAGCGAACACGGTCACCACAATCAACCCAAGCCTTTTCGGGCCGATAGGAAGCGACTTCAGCTTCGGATCCTCACGCTGAAACAGTTCCAGCACCACATCGTAAAGCTGCTTCAGACGCGGATCGTCACCGTCCTCTTCCGGTTCTTCCTGAAGCGAATCCCACAGCTTCGCGATCCGCAGGTAATCCGGCACGGGAATGTCACCGGGCAGCTTGTAAACCTGACCGCCCATCTTGACATCAACCGTTTCCGGCACGAGTTCGTCAAGGTCAATAATGCGTTGGCCCACTGTGGGCCTCCTTTACATCCACCAGTCCTTTGGAGGTTGTGCCGCACCACCCCGGACTGTTGAAGTGGCCGCCCTCCGTTTCGGACTATCTGGCAAACCCAAACGGCCCTGCCCCCAGGGAAAGGGACAGGGCCGGGTCGGGTGGTCCTGGTGGGACGGTTTAGAAGGTGGTGGTGGAACCGGACGGAACCGTGTGCCGCACGAAAATCTGGTGGGTGGCGTTCTTCACACCCATAGCCGAGAAGTCGATGTACATGGTCTTGCCGTCCGGATCGAGCTTGTTGACCTTCGCTCCGGTGAACACAACCAGCGGCTGAACCGACTCGAAGAACCTCGCGCCGCCGGAATGTTCCGTGTAGGCGGTGAAAGTGCCGGTCGCCAAACCGAGCGCGTTCGGGTCGATCAGGCCGTTCGACGCGACCGAGTAGTTCGCGAGCTTGTACAGGGCATTGTCCTCGTACTTCAGGGTGCCTTCAAGCGTTGAATCGAAGGTCAGTCCGATGACATCCTCCCGGAACAGCTGGGTGGTGCGAATGTCAGTGTCCTGGTTGCGGCGCACTTCCTGCTTGAACTTCGTGAGCTTCGCGCCCGAGGCACCGGTCAGGGTGTAGGTGCCGCCGGGGTAGAAGTAAGGCTGCCCGGTTTCACGGGTCGGGGTGAGCGCGGAGGCAACGGGACGGTTCCACGGGGTGCCACCGGCAACAAGGTTCGCGGTCAGCTTCAGGGGCCTGCCGGATTCGCCTTCGATGGTGAGACCGGACACTTGAATGTTTCCGGCGCGTTCGATCACATCGGCCCAGTACTGTTCACCGGTCAGGTAAGGCTGCGAAGAGGTCGGGACGGCGGTAACGATCTGGGTGATGCCGGTACCGGCACCGGTACCAACGGCGACACTGTTGGCACCGAGCGTCCAGGAGGTCAGGGCCGCACCGGCTAGCGAGCGGTCGTAAACAACAATGTCGCCGTCCATGCTGATGGCGGTCTTGTGATGGAACCCGGCTTCCTGCCCGTCGCCGCCCTCGCGGACCGTTTCGGTTTGCTGGTCGAGTTCGAGGCCGGTGCCGTCAAGATGCTTGAAGAAAATGAAGCTGCTGGCATCGGAGTCCTTCGCGGACTGCTTGCCGAGCGCAAAGTAGTTTGACGGCTCGTTTGTTGCGCGTCCGGGCATCAGTCAATCTCCTTCGCTACCGGCTTCGGGACCGGGGCGCTCGACTGAACCGACCAGTTGTCGGATACTTCGGCTTCACCAGCCGGAATTTCAGCGACCGTTTCGTTCGGAACGAGAACAGTGCCGTCGGGCAGGCTCGCTTCGTAGCCAGCCACCCAGAGCGCCTTTACCGTGTCTGTCTTTCCCATCGTTTCGGACTATCTGGCGAACCGGTTATTCCTCGTCGCGGCGGCAGGTGATGCGAATGCCGGTCCAGCTAACCCATTCTTTCGGTGAGGAAGGGTCATCGGCCAGGGTCGGGCCGGGATCGGAGCCTTGAAGGGTGACTCCCCATGCTGCTTCACCAAGGTGGCGGCCTGCCATGACGGTACGGATCACGGCCTGATTGAGTCGTCTGAGCCGCCATGCGAGCTCCTGCTGGGATGCGGCCTGTTCGTACACAACGATCATGGGGGTAAACAGGGCGGTTTCGGATGAGCCAATGTCATCCTCGAAGCGCATCGGGCCGTCACCGATCCCGATTGACGGAAAGTAGTTCAGTTCCCCGACCGGCGGAATGTAATCGTAGATTTGTTGCGGCACCCCTGCCGGATAGCCGTCCTCGACTTCGGCATTTATCAGGTCGATTTCGGCCTGTAGTTCTTCCTCCAAACGCCTTTTCAGTTCAACGATGATTGGTTCTATGCCGGTGAAAGCCATCAGAAGCCCCTCATTTGCCGTTGCTCATTCAGCCAGGTCGCAAAAACCCTTTCCCATTGCCTTGCCACCGTTTTGGGAAGGTCCACCATGCGGCGTTGCGGCACCCCGTCACCGGTCTGGTGTTTCTCCGTGTAGTCGGGAACATCCGGGTCGTAAACCATTTTCCGGGGAGAGACTGTCACCGCCCCGTGATCGACCATAGCGGCCCGCATCTTCCCGGTGAAAACAAGAATCGGCTGGTCACCCACCTGCTGCTGCTTCCATGCCTCGTAGGTCGGATTGAGCGGCTTCCAGCGTCCGTAGGAACCAGCCCCGCCTTCGGTGGCGAACTGGCCGTGAACATGCGAGATCAACGAGTCACCGATTCGGCCCAACGGTTCCGACAGATCCTCGACCTCATGCGCGTAAGCCTCGAAAGCGCGGGAAACCTGTTTCTCCCCCATTACTTCGATGCCGAACCGCTGGAAAGCCATCAGAACTCCTGGTCGCGAAAGAACATGGGGGTTGCCGGCGACAGGCCGGTCGGCATGTCATTGGTCACGGAGAGTTCCGCGTCCGGCAACTGAATCGCCCCGGACCTGAGCATTTCCTGTGCGTTGGCCCATGCTTCGCAGGCCTGTTCGCGCCGGTCCGAGGTCGGGGCTGCTTTTTCGACCATGCAGGCCGCCCCGAGCGTGTTGTAATGGTTCAGGACCCCGTAGGCCAACTCTGCCGTGGTTGGTACGGGGATGGTGTAGGAGCGTTCGGCAAGGATGCCGTTCAGGACCGCTGCCGTTTCGTAGATGAACCCTTCGACATCTTCGAAAGTGATGTCGCGGCTGGTGGCCGTGAACATCTGGCGGCCCTTGTTCAGCGCGTGAACCTGGGTGGGGGTTGTGTATCCGTGGAACGGTTCGGTTACAGGGTCTTCATCGAACGGAAAGAAGTCGGCCATCTCTAAACCCCGTAGTCGAGGGCCTCAAGAATCTCAAGGGTTTCGTAGCTGTCATTCGGGAAAGTCTGAATGAGCGGACGGGCCTCGCCATCCACACCCCAGTCAACCTCCCATTCGAGCTTGTAGGTTCCGGCAACAGCCGTTTCGGACGGGGCCGGGGTGTATGACACAACCCCGTTCACCGCGTCCTCAATGTCACAAGGATCAGTGTTGATCGCCAGGGTCGTGGACCGCATCCACATCGACACCGACTCCGCTTCAGTCAGATCAACCGGACCGCCGTTAGTGGTCAAAGTGCCGGTGATCGGCGGGTAGGTGTCCCCGGCTTTCATGGTGCGTTTAGCCATCGAAAACGGTTCCTGTGCTGGTGGTGTTGAGAGTGTCAGCGGTCATTTGCTCTGAAGTAAGACCGGCGGTGGCTGGTTCGGGCTGTTGTTCGACCTGGGTTTGGTTCCCGTCTGTTTCACCGCCGGCAGCAGGGACTATCTGGCTGACCTGCCCGGTTTCAGAACTGGTGGTGGCGTCTTCGGCGGGCTGGTGAACTGCCGCTGTGTTCGGGGTTGAGGTACTGGCAGCTTTTCCGGAGGGTGCTTGAAGTCCGGTCGATGCTGTTTCCGGATTGATCGTCGCTTCGGTTCCGGGATCGGTGACAGTCCCGGAATCAAGATTCGCGGTGGTTTCCACGGCTGCTAATGGACCGTCACCCGTGACAGTGTTTGTTTCTGTCTCCTGGGTGCTTTCGGCGGGTTCTTCGGTTCCGTCCCCGAGCAATCTGGTGCGGGGGGGCATTCCGAAGCGGTTGTCGGCGGCAAGGCGACTGTTGTTGGTGAGGATCATCAGAACAGGTAGCAGTAGAAAAGACTGCTGGTGCCGGGGGTTGTTGGGATGCCGATTGACTGTCCCACCGCCGCGCCTGCGTTCGCCCACGAAAGACCCGTACTGGTAGATGGGCCACAAAGAACGGGGCTGAGTGACCACAGGTCAACACCGTTGATATTGGCCCCGCGAATACTGGGGGCCGCTGGGATACCACCCGACGCGCAAAAGAACCCGATGTAGGCGGTCATGTCCGAACTGGGTGTGTAGGCGCTGCTGAAGTTCTTTGACCACCATCCAATGGTTGTCGAGGTCGAGAACGTTGTTGCGGCAAGAACGGTGCCCGAGGTATCGACCAGGACCAGAGATTGATTGTTCGAGTTGTTGATCGCGGACAAGTAGACCGCCGCACCGGTATAGGTCACCCCAGCCTTCAATTGCTGAGGAAGCAGCACCATTTGAACGCCGCCCTTCACTGTGGACAGGGCACTATTCGAGTTCGTCGCTCGCGGATACGTTTCGATCAGCGCTGTCGAAGGTCGCTGGTAGTTCACCGGATCGCCGCCACCCCCGGCGGGAGCAGCCCAAATCGCGGCCCCGGAATCAACCGTCAGAACATCACCATCAGACCCGCCCGACGCATCAACGTCAGATGGGTCAAGAGGCACCACCGCTGCCGCAGCGGCAGCCACGAACGTGTCTCCAGTCACCCCGAAGAAATCATCGGTGTCCGGGGCAGCAACAACAACCACGTTCTCGGCAGGGGCTTCCTGCCAGTTCAGCCAGTCAGGAACAACATCTCCGTTACCGATGGAGGCATCATCCCCCGGGGGGCCTTGCGGTCCAGTGGCCCCGGCGACACCCTGAACCCCGGTGGCCCCCTGTGGGCCTGTCAGGCCCGTGGCACCTTGAGGGCCGGTTGCTCCCTGCGGACCTGCCGCACCGGTCGGTCCCTGGACGCCCGTGACACCAGTGGCCCCTTGGGGACCAGTAGCGCCAACAGCCCCCGTTACCCCGGTTGCACCTTGCGGACCGGTGTTTCCCTGCGGACCTGTAGGCCCGGTTGCGCCCACGGCACCAGCCGGACCCGTAGCGCCCGTAAGCCCGGTGACACCGGTCGCACCCTGTGGGCCTTGAGGCCCGGTGGCACCGTCAGCGCCAGCGGGACCGGTCGCCCCGACAACACCCGGAACACCCGTGGCACCTTGCGGACCCATCGGGCCAGTTGCCCCGTCCACTCCGGCAACGCCCGTGGCCCCGACCGGACCCGGCTCTCCCTGCGGACCGGTAGGACCAGGAGTCAGTTCGATCCCATCGACCCCCGCCTTGATGCGCTGTTCAAGATCATTGGCCTCCTGCGCCCGCCACTTCGAGGAATCGGACGGATCAGGCCAGTTTGTGTAATCCCTCGGAGTGAACGGCATCAGGACGGACTATCTGGCCGTCAGAACGCCCACTCTTCCCCGTTGATCAGGCCGGCGACCTGCCGTGCCACCCCGTCCCACCCCCACTGTCTGCGGAGCTTCGGGGCTTCGGCCTGCACATGGTCCTGAACGGCCCGGTTCGTCATGCCTTCCACGATCATGCGAACAAACACATCGGACCAGCGGTCCGACAGTTGCTCGGCCTCGACGCGGCGGCCCAAAAGGACGGTTTCCCTGAGCGCCCCGACCGAGGACACCACGGCAAGGCATCCTGCAGACTGTGCTTCCATCGCCCCGATACAGGAGGTTTCGCAAAACGGACTGTCGGTAGGAGTTGACCAGCTGGGATGACACCACACCGCAGCGGACCGCATCAGATCCGCCACCTCCGGCTGTGACAGATGCCCGACCGACTCAACCCCCGGCTGATCCGCCAACTCCCGCACCTTCTGCCGGTACGCACCGATCTTCGGGTCCTGCTCCGCTATCGCGTCGTACACATCGACATACGAGTGCTTCAGTTCCGCGTCAGGCACCTGCTCACGGACCCTGGGCCAGAGTTCCAGCAGCTTGTCAAGGCCCCTGTCCGGTGACGAGGTGTAAACGGCCCGGTGCGGGTTGCGTTCCACCTCCCCTGTCTCGAAGTAGCGGGGTTCGATTCCGTTGCGGGTCTGCCTGAGCTTGTCGGCAGCGAACGGGTACAGGTTCGCCAAATGCTGGCGGTGCCAGTCCGACAGGCACAGAACATGGTCAATCTTCTCGCACTGGGCCGCAGTGAACCGGTCACCTGCGTCGGTGTCATGGAACCACAAAAGCCGGGACCGGCAGTTCACGGGCCGGTCAAACAGTTCCGGTATCCGTGACGAAATTACGGCCTCCCGGCGCTCCTGCGGATCAAAGGCCGTGTGGTGCCGGAAGATCACATCCCCGAAGCACTGCTGATCCTTGATTTCCCCGTACACGGTCACCACATACCCCAGCCGGGACAGGTACTGGGCCAACCGGACCGCCGCCGTCTCGGAGCCGCCCAGACCTTTCAGTTCAATGTCCTGCGGTGTCCACGGAGCCCAGCCCGGACCACAATAGATCGCAATGTCCCCGAGCCGTCCGTGCGGCTTGTAACTGGCAACCGTCACTCCGTCATAGCCAACCGTCATGTTTGACAAACCGCCCCTTCGACGGAGAATGTCCGCCAGGTCAATGGCCCGGTAGGCGTGAAGGTGATGCGGATTGTTGCCGGTGCCAAAGGTTCCATCGGGAGTAGAAATGTAGGCGAGGCCATCGGGTTTCAGCATGCGTTCCACCGGGTCCAGCAGCTGGCCGGGATCAACCACATGTTCAATCAACTCGAACGCCACCACCGCGTCATACTGGCGTTCCGGAAACAGGTAGTGCGGTTTCAGGGCATCCCCCTGCTGAAAGTTCGCGGTAAACCCGTCCTCTTTGAACCGGCGGTTAGCGGTTTCGACGGCCTGCGGCATCAGGTCAATGCCATCCACCTGAACCTCATGGCCCTCGTCACGGAGTTTCCGGGCAAGCCACAGGGTCACATATCCGTCGTGGCTGCCAAGGTCGAGCAGTCGAAACACCTAAAGGCCCCTTTCAAACGCTGCCTGCGATTTCACCTTGCCGCACCTGCGGCACGAGTAGTAGGCGGTGGCCCGGTGCGGATGAAACAGCCACCGGTGACCCTTGAACAGGCACTGAAGGCGGATCATGCCGCCATCTGCTCTTTCACCCCTTCAAGCAGGAACGCGGCACGGGGCAGGCGGCCAGCGACCTCATCCACCACATCGTCAGCGATGAAGTCCTCCGGTTTGGACCCGCCGATCTCGTAATGCTCCCGGTACAGGTTCGGGTCAATCAAAGGCCGCACCCTCTCGCGGACCTGCGAGCGCAACTGAACGATCTCCGGATGATCGGTGGCGAATCCCGGCACCGTGTCCTCAATCAGCCTCAAGGCCTTCCATTGCTCATCAGTGCCGATCAACTGAACGGTTGCGGCACACCAGGTTTTCGCGGTGGCCTCCCGCATTGACGAGGCCTGCCAAGCGGCGACCGTGTTGCGAACATCCGGCTGATCCGGGTTCATCGCCAAAGCCTTCTCGGCCACCTCAATAGCCTCATCCCACCGGGCAAGGCCCCCCAGTGCCGACGACTTGATTAGCAGCGGCTGCAAGGTGTAGTCGAGCGGGTTGATTATCAGCAGCGTGTCCGGTTTCCCGGCCTCAAGCAGCCGGTCACACCAGAACACCGCCTTCTCGTATTTCCCGGTCTGGTGATACGCCTCCGCCAAAGACAGGTACGAATCAGGCCACTCGGGCATGAGATCCACCGCCATCAGGGCAACGTCGACCGCTTTCTCATGGTCACCGAGAACATTCAGGCACTGCGACAGTTTCCGGTGAACCTGGGCGCGTTCCTCGTCCCAGCCGGTACGCAAATCCAGATACCGCTCAAAGAACGGCATCGCCTTCTCATGGTCACCGACCACCAGATGCTCCGTGCCGAGATACGACAGGACACGCGGGTTTTCGGGTTCGTCCTCAACCCAGCGTTCAAGAATCCGCCGGTTGCGTTCGGAGCTATCGCCCACATCCTGCTTCAGGTGCCGCCACAAAACCGTGTCAGGACCAACATCCTGCTGGCGACCGGCAACCAGCTGCGACTCATGGACCCGGCTCGTCCACATGCCCTTCCCACGCCTGACCAGCCTCTCCCGGCGCAGATAGCAGGCACAATTGTCGTGAGCGTCCCTTGCGTAGTCGTAGCCGCACACATACGCGGCAAGGTCATCAGGCGCATTGGCGGCAAGGGCACGAAGGTTCCCGGCCCCCAGGATTTCATCGTCCGCATCGGCCCACACCAGCCAGTCCGTGTTCAACAAACCGTCAGCGGTGTTTCGGGCATCCGCGAAATCGTCTATCCACTTGTAATCGTCCACCAGCCAGTGAAAGTCCGGATGGTGTTCCTTTTCCTGTTTCGCCCACTTCCGGAAAACGCTTTTGGTCTGATCGGTGGATCCGGTGTCAAGCAACACCACCTGATCGAACGCGCCCTCAACCGATTTCAGCAGGTTCGGAAGGTCATCGGCCCCGTCCTTCACGATCAGCGCCAAACCGACGCTCGGCCCACCAGGAGAAGTCATCTGACCGCCTCAAGCAACAAAGCAACCAGGGCCGCAACCAGCAGCAAACCAAGCGCCGTCAACAGACCGTAGGCGATCAGCACATACACCAGCACGATCACCGCAACAACCCAAATCAGGTTCGGCACCGGGTTCACATGCCCTCCCAGAAATCCTGCGGAACCCGGCCCAGAACCCCTGCAAGTTTCGCCCCGGTCCGTGGTGAAGGCCGTAAACCGTTCTCCACCATCGACACCATTCCGGCAGACATTCCCGCCCTCTCGGCCACATCCACCAGCCGAAGGCCCTGAGCCTTACGAATGTCACGAAACGACAGAAGTTCTGAAGCCATCACCGGTGACTATCTGGCGGTTTCAGAAAAGTTCAGAAACAGAAACGGCCCCGCAAGGAGGCCGCATCTACGCTCGTCTAGCGAAGCTGTCACTGAAGCAAAGCCAGCAAATCCTTTTTCGTGGACCCGGCAGGAACCTCAATACCAGCCTCGTCGCACATGGTGCTGAGCTGGGCCTTGTTCAACCTCGAAAGGTCCGGCCCCTCATCGGTGACCTCGGAGGCCGAGGCGACCGACTCTTCGACAGGGACCGGCTTGGACGGGGTGCCCTCACCAACAAGGCCCCGCTCGAGAAGATCCGCCTCAAGCTCCGGTGACACATCCGGCAGCACCTCACCCGGTTCATAATGAACCCCGCAGTGAAGCACCGCCGTCTGTGTCACCAAAGCCAAGAGGCTTACAGGCAGTCAGCGATCTCGTAACCGGCGTCCGGGGCGCAAACCTTCTCGTCCACGGCAGACCAGGCACGAATGAACTCGACCGGCGGATCCTTCTCATCCCAGCGGTCAACCATCTGCGGCTTGCTCTGGAAGGTGTACGCGGTCGACGGGCTGCCCCAGCCGGCATTGGAGCCAACATGGAGAACACGAACGCTGTCCGACCAGATCTCGGTGAGAGACTCGGTCGCACCCTCGTTGGCGCTGTTGCGAACAGTGCCCTTCGGGATGATGACGTTCAGGCCATGAATGGTGTCCGGCAGAATCGAAGCACCGAGACGAACCAGATCGGTTCCGTTGACGGTGTACTTCAGCACCTCACGAATGTCCTGCTGGATTGCCATTTCATAGGCAACCTTCCACGGAATCACGATGGTGTCGGGCTGCTGGCCGATCTTGTCGTACACGGCGGTCTGAGCGGCCTTGATGTCCGCTTCGATGGTTGCCGCATCGACATTCCACTTCTGGGAGGCGTTCGCGCCAAGGTTCAGGCCGCCACCGTTCGAGGACTTCTTCAGCAGGTTCGCAACACGAACCTCCCGGCTCAAAGCCATCGAGTCGAGCAGACGGTTCAGCAGCGAAGTTTCGAGCTTCACCGCAGCGTTCGCGTTCCGCTTCTCCTTCGCGGACAGCGACACCTTCAGGCGACGGTCCTTGCAGAGGTAGCTGTCGGTCGAGAACTCGAAGTCGATCTCGGGAGTGACGGCACGATCGGCAACCAGGTTGCTTACGTTGTCATCGAAAAACCCGGTGAAGATCGGGTACTGGCCGGCATCCTCGGTCACCGAAATGACCGGGGCCACCTGATCGGCAATGAAACCGGACGGACGGTACTGGCGAGCAACGTTCGTCAGTACAGGGTCAACGATCTGCAGACCACGCGGGTCTTTGGTGGTCGCCATTAGTTGATGCCTCCGGTTCGGATGTTGAGAGAGAACGTCTCACCGGGGTTCGTGTCACCCGAAACGCAGTTGCCTGCGGCGGCGTGACCCGAAGCGTTGATGCCGGGGTAGTAACCGGCGGACGCGGCAGAGAACGTGACGGTGACACCGGCCAGCACGGTGGCTGCGGCAATCGCCTTCACAGTTTCGCCCGGTTCATGGACCGCAACCGGCTGCCCGGAGGCGGCGGCCACATGAGTGACACCGGCAACCCGGTCAGTGGAAGTGGCACAAACCGAGACGGCGCATTCACCGGCAGAGGACCACTTGACGGGCGCACCCGCAATGATCGTGCCAACGGCAACACCGGGGAACGGGGTCTTGTGAATCTCGAACGCCATTAGACCAGCGCCTCCTTCTTGGCGAGAACCTTGTCGAGAGCAACCGAGTAGTTGTCCTCGCTGTTTTCGGTCATGTAGGCCCGGACCTCACGGTCAAGGGCGTGGGAGTCAGCGTCGACACCTTCGGGTGCGTCCGCGATCTCTTCGCTGCCGCCCTTGCCCTGGGGGGCACTGTTGACGAGCTTCGGCAGGCTCGACAGGATCTGAACGGTGGTGTCCGCGTCCTGTTCGTAAAGCTTGTGGAACCGCTCACGGGTTTCTTCCTTCGCATCGACCCGCTGGTCGTCCAGCGCGGCATCGAAGGCCTTGTCGAAGGCACTGTCGGTCAGGGCCTTTTCGGCGGCGGTGAGGCGGCCATTGAGGTCCTGAAGCTGATCGGCTTCGATCAGTACCTTGCCCTCGGCCTTGGCGCGATCCTCAAGCGACTCGCCGGTGTCGGCCTTCGCTTCGTCGCGCTCGGAGAGGGCACCGTTTACGGCCTTGACGATTGCTTCGTCATCGGCCCCGGCGTCGAGGCCAAGGGCCTCCGTGAGCTTTTCGGTGAGTGTTCCCATCACGCCGGACTATCTGGCGCACCGGGTTTTTCACTTTCGCCGTTCTCATAGATACGGTTTCGGTATGAGCGAACCAACGACAGAACAGGTAGAGAAGGCCCTGGACTCACTTGAGGACGGGGAACAGGTGACCGTCCGGTTGAAGGATGGATCCGAAGTAACCGGCACCGTGTCTCATGGCGAGGCAGGGTTCGAGGTTGACTCCGATGGTGACGAGGCCGTGGAGATCACCGCCGATCAGGTGTCCGGCGTTTCCGTGTCCGATTCGACTGACGGGCCTGAATAGCCTTACATCAGGCCGCGTGTCCTGAGCAACCGTTCCAGGGCCTCACTGATCGGGGCGAAGTCCGCCTCGTCCCAGTACAGGTCACGGTTACTGTCCCGACGGGCAGCGATCTTCGCGAGCAGCGTTGCGTTGCCTGAGCGTTCCGCGATGAACTCTTCGTAGGAACGGGCCAGTAGTTCGGTCCAGCTGAGTTCGTAGGCCGGGTCCTTGCTTGAAGCCGACAGACTGGTGTAAGCCCTCGACCGGGCGACGGCCTCCCGCCATTCCCGCATGCCCTCACCGCTTGAGTAGTAGCTGCTCTTGCCGGACCGGGCAGCGGTCCCGTCGAAGCTCCACTGGTCAAGGAAATGTCCGATCTCATGGACAGCCGAGGTCATGTGAACACCCTGCGCGGTTTCATCGGTGCCGGCCAGCGCCTGCCGTGACAGGGTGATGCGCTGACTGATCCAGGTTTGCCCTATCGGATCCCATTCGGACTGAATCACCCCGTAACGGCCAGCACCACGGGACGCGATCCTGATGTCGGTGACGGGCAGGCCCGGAGGGAACCGGTGAACCTGCTCGATTGCCTGTATTTGATCCTCGACAAGGTTTCGGACATCCTGGGTGCCACCGTCCAGATTGAACTGGCCTGAAGCGCCGGTAGGGGTGCCTTGACCGGGAAACGGCGGGGGTTCAACCGGGTCGTTGCCGCCACCGGGTGCTTCGTCGGTCAGTTCGTAGAACTCCATGCAGCGGCACCGGCCACCGCCATAGCAGTCCTTGTTCGGGGGTTTGCGGGACAGCCTGACCGGATCGTTCAAGGGACGTAGAACATCGTCATCCGCGATGGCACACATCTCGCACCGGCCCGTGTCGAGAATGCTGGTGTATCGGGCACCACGAATCTCCCCGGAATGGGCGCTTGCCGCGTCGTCACGGCCAAGATTCAGGGCAGAGGACGCATGGTTCTGTGATTCGGCCTTCAACGCGGCAAGGGCCTCGCGTTCTGACAGCTGCTGCACCGTGGCCTTGTCCGAACCCATCAGGGCGGCACGAACAGCCTGCTGCCAGATCCGAGTGAAGATCGAATCAGCGGCCAGCTGGGAGCGCTGGTTCAAACCCTTCATGGACCCGGCATCGGCCAAAGACACGGCAGGGGCACCCAGCGGGTATTCCCTTTGCCGGTCAAGTTCGTCCTCGACCGTGGCTTGACCTGTCCGGTAAAGGCGCTGCAGTTCGGCGGTGAACTGGTCGGTGAGATCCTTTGCCGGTTTCGGCTGGTTCTTGCGTCCGTCCAAGGC
>ERZ761599.124-NODE-124-length-18666-cov-4.344581_pt1 | contig 18666 bp, 20 predicted proteins | sample MGYA00511878_ERZ761599 | MGnify/ENA primary metagenome ERZ761599 (study PRJEB28899, sample SAMN03785569) | bioreactor sludge metagenome | biome: EBPR Sludge; feature: EBPR Bioreactor; material: 0.22µm filtered reactor supernatant | place: Saint Lucia: Queensland...
CGCCCTGCGGGTCACCCCGGCGGTCGGAACCGACCAGCACGAAGCCTCCGGCGCCCTCTGGGCCGTCCTCGCGGCGAACGGGTGTCGAGGTACGGCTCAACACCCCTCCGTGATCGAAATGGCCCGCGCCGGCGTCACCATCGCCGACCTGAGAGCCGCCATCGCCGAGGCCCGCAAGACCCGCGAGGGACCGCTCAACCCGGCCTACCTCGCCGCCATCGTCGAGCGCCTGAAGACCGAGCCGGCCAAGGACTCCGGCAAGGGCGCCGCATGGACCACCGACGACTCGGCCCTCGAAGCCAAGGCCCGCGAGCTGGGGATGTGGCCCACCAAGGCATCGAGCTACCACGAGCTTCGCACCCTCGTCCGCGCCCGCCTCGTGAAGCAAGCCGCGGAGGCCGTCCGATGAGCGCCTGCACCTACGTCGCCAACGGCGAGCCTTGCCGATTCCCGGGAACGAAGTCCGACGGCCTCAAGGGCGACGGCCGATGGCGCTGCGCCTACCACGACCGCTGCGATGACCAGGCAACCGGCGAGCGCATCGTCGAAGCCTCCAAGCGCTGGTTCGCCATGCCCAACCGCATCGACGCATGGCACACAAAGCGCCGCGCCGAGGTCTACTCGTCCGAGTCCCCCTGGGTGCTGAAACTGCGCGATGAAATCGCCGCCCACCGCGCCAGCCGATCCTCAACCCGCGAAAAGGCCGCCGCATGATCCCCACGATCTCGCCGCTCGAGCGGGCCTACCTCCAGGGCCGATTCTGCTCGCGCCTGTCCACCCTGCAGGAAATCGCCGTCTGGTTCGACCCGCAGTCCCGGAAAATCTTCACCCGCTCCCGACCCTACGACCCCGCCACCATCCACGAAAATCGCCGCGGCATGGTCGCCATCCCCATCACCGCAATCTTCGTCGGCAACTACTCGCACCCCTGCTCAAGCGCCAATTTCCTCGACGACCTCGCCGACATCCTCGGCGACCTCGCCGCCTCCAAGCCCACCTTGACGGTTTAGGAGTATCACAAAGGCGGGCGCCGGCCTCGGACAATCGGCCGCGTGAAGAAATCCCGCCCGCGCCATGTCGCCTACGATCCCGAGATCGCCACCTCGATCCTCGCCAGGATAGCCGCAGGTGAAGCGCTCACCCGCATCTGCAAGTCCCCCGGCATGCCCCCCGTCGTCGCGGTCTACGAATGGGCGAGGGATAACCCCGAGTTTGCGAGCGCATACGCCCGCGCGCGCGATGACCGGGCCGATACCCTGGCGGACCAGATCACCGACATCGCGGACGACGAGTCGATCCCGCCGGATTCCCGGCGCGTCCGGGTGGACGCTCGCAAGTGGGTGGCCGCAAAGCTCCTGCCGAAGCGCTACGGCGACAAGGTGACGCAGGAGCATACCGGGGCCGATGGCGGGCCGATGCAGTTCGCCGAGGTTCGCAGGACGCTGGTCGATCCCAAGCCCGAGGGCTGATCGCGTGGCCCAGGGCGCGATCCTCGACATCCCCACCGCTCGGGTATTCCAGCCGCTGCTCAAGCCCGCGCGCTACAAGGGGGCGAAGGGCGGCCGGGGGAGCGCGAAATCGTGGCAGTTTGCCGGCATGGCGGTCGAGGCTGCCTACTGCGAAAAGGTCGACATCGTGTGCATCCGCGAGGTGCAGCTCACGCTCGACCAGTCCGTGAAAAAGCTCATCGAGCAGACCATCCAGCGCTACGGCCTCGGCCAGCACTTCGACGTGCAGCGCGACAAGATCGTGTCGCAGCGCGGCGGCGTGATGATCTTCCGGGGGATGCAGGACTTCAACGCCGAGAACATCAAGTCTCTTGAAGGCTTTGACATCGCGTGGGTGGAGGAAGCGCAGACGATCACCCAGCGCTCGCTCGACCTGCTGCGCCCGACGATCCGCAAGGACGGCTCCGAACTCTGGTTCAGTTGGAACCCCAACTCCGAGACGGACCCCATCGAGCAGTTCTTCGCGCCCGAGAATCGGCCGAAGGATTCCGTCGTGATCGAGGCGCACTACTGGGATAACCCATGGTTCCCGGCGGTGCTGCGCGACGAGATGCAGCACGACCGAAAGCGCGACCCGGACAAGTATCAGCACATCTGGTGCGGGGCCTACCGCAAGATGAGCGAGGCGCTCGTGTTCAAGAACTGGCGCGTGGAGGAGTTCGACGCGCCTGCAGGTTCCACCTTCCGCCTGGGCGCGGACTGGGGCTACGCGAACGATCCGACGGTCCTCGTGCGCTGCTACCTCGCCGGGGATCGCGAGATCCGCGTGGACTACTGCGAGGGCATGGTGGGGTGCGAGATCGACCAGACGCCCGACCTGTTCGACCGCGTCCCCGACTCGCGCAAGTGGTTCATTACGGCGGACTCGTCCCGGCCCGAAACGGTGAGCTACATGCGCTCGCACGGGTTCCCTCGCATCAACTCGGCCATGAAGGGCGCGGGCAGCGTCGAGGAAGGTGTCGAGTTCCTCAAGTCCTACGACCTGGTAGTCCATCCGCGGTGCGAGGGGCTCATCAACGAGCTGCGTTCGTACACGTGGAAGGTGGACCGCCTGACGGGCCAAGTCCTGCCGGTGTTGGAGGACAAGAACAACCACTACATCGACGCGCTGCGCTACGCCTGCGAGGGCGTGCGAAAGGGCCAGAAGGCCAAGCCCGCTTCGGCGTCGCGTCCGGTCGTTCATCGCCCCGTCGCGGGCGGGTGGATGAGGAGCTAACGATGGCGAAAAAGGCGAAGGCGGCGCAGGAGCAGGACGACGGCCGGGACGAGGGCGCTAAGTCCGAGTCGAAGCGCAAGGCCGACCTGCTCAAGCGGGCGAAAGAGCGCTACGAGGTCATCACCGACTACTGGCGGGACAATCACAAGCTCGCGCTGGAGGACATCCGCTTTCGCGCTGGCGACCAATGGCCCGAGGAGATCAAGAGCGAGCGCGACAAGGCGTCGCGGCCGGCTCTTGTCCTCGACAAGCTGAACCAGTACATCCGCCAGGTGGTGAACGACGGCCGGCAGAACCGCCCGGCGATCAAGTACCGTCCGAAGGGCGACGGCGATCAGAAGGTCGCGGGGGCCTTCGAGGGCCTGACGCGAGCGATCCTGAACGCCTCGAACGCGGACCAAGCCTTCGACACGGCGCTCGACCATTCGGCGGGCCACGGCTTCGGCTATTTCCGCGTCCTCACCGAGTACGACGGGGCCAACACCTTCGATCAGAAAATCACCGTGGAGCGCGTGCGCAACTCGCTCGCGGTGAAGCTCGCGCCGCACCAATCGGCGGACGGATGCGACGCCGAGGACGGCTTCATCGAGGACACCATGTCCCGGGCCGCCTTCAAGGCGAAGTTCCCGAAGGCGCAGAAGGCCGATTGGAAGGCCGACGCCGGGGATTTCGGGGACGGGTGGCTCGGCGAGGACGAGGTGCGCGTCGTCGAGTACTTCTACAAGGTTCCGACGGTCGAGACGATCTACCAGCTCGCCGACGGCGTGGTGGTCACCAAGGAGGAGTACGAGAAGGCGCTGGCCGAGGGCATCCAGGACATGCAGCCGGTGGTGAACATGCGCCAGGAGCATTCCGAGCAGGTGAAGTGGTGCAAGATGACCGGCGCCGAGATCCTCGAGGAGCGCGACTGGGCCGGAAAGTTCATTCCGATCATCCCGGTCTACGGGACCGAAACGGACGTGAACGGCAAGGTCACCTACTCGGGCCTGACGCGGCCCGGGCGGGATGGCCAGATGCTCTACAACTTCGCTCGCACGGCGTTCGCCGAGCGGGTGGCGCTCACGCCGAAGGCCCCTTTCATCGCCGCGGCCGGCCAGACGGAGGACGATCCGAACTGGCAGCGGGCGCACATCGACAACATCCCTGTCCTCACTTACAACCCGGTGGAGGTCGGTGGTCAGGTACTCGGCGCGCCGCAGCGCCAGCCCGCCTCCGACATCCCGGCGGGGTTCGCCCAGGAGATGCAGGCGGCCGAGCATGACATCCAGTCGGCGCTCGGGATGTACGCGGCGAGCCTCGGCCAGCCGTCGAACGAAAAGAGCGGGCGGGCGATCATCGCCCGGCAGCGCGAGGGGGACGTGGCGACTTTCCACTACCACGACAACCTGAACCGCGCGATCCGCTACCTCGGGCGGATCCTGATCGACCTGATCCCGAAGATCTACGACAGCCGGCGCGTTGTGCGGCTGATGGAGGAGGACGGGACGACGCGCGAGGCGATGATCGCGCCGGAACTCGGGGCGCCTGCGGCGAAGCTCGACGGCATGGAGGCGTTCAACCTCGGGGCCGGCGAGTACGACGTGGAGGTGGACACGGGGCCGAGCTACACGACGAAGCGGCAGGAGGCCCTGGAAGCCCAGATCGAGATCGCGAGCGGAAATCCGACGGTGTGGCAGACGCATGGCGACATCATCGCCAAGAACATGGACTGGCCCGGGGCGGAGGCGTGGGCGGCTCGCACGCGCGCGACGATGCCGCCGGAGCTGTCGAAGGCCATCGCGGAAGCGGAGCGGGCGGACGAGGACGGCCTCGATCCGAAGGTTCGCGATGTGCTGGCGCAGGCCGAGGCTGCCATCGAGGAGCGCGAGCGGGCGCTCGAGCAGGCGACGGACATGATCGAGCAGGCGAAGGAGCGGATGGGCCAGCTCGAGGCCGAGGTGGGCCGGGCGCGGCAGGACGCGGAGACGGCGGCGGCGAAGTCGGTGCTGTCGGCCGAGGCGAAGGCGGCGCGGGCGCAACTCGACCTGCGGGACGAGAAGCTCGTGGCCGAACTCCTGAGGGTGCAGGAGGAAACCATCGAGGCGGTGAAGGCGCTAGTGATGCCGGAGCCTTCGATTGCGCAGCCTGCGCCCGTGGAGCCGGCCGGGCCGTCGCCGGAGATCATGGCGATCCTGGAGGCCTTCAACGGCCGGACGCAGGCGCTGGTGGATGCGGTGCGCGCGCCGCGTCGCCGGGTGGCCGAGCGCGACGAACTCACGGGGCTGGTGACGGGCTTCGTGGAGGGTCCCATCGAGCCGGCGTACCCGCAAGACGAAATGATGGGCTCCTGAACACTCAACGAGAGAAGGGAATAAACCATGTCCATGTCGAACGACACCGAGAACGACATCCTCGAAGCCATCCTGAAGGGCACCGACCCTGCCTGGCGCGCGGGGGCGACGATCTACGTCGCGCTTTACACGGCGGATCCCGGCGAGGCCGGCACGGCCGTCACCAACGAGGCCACCTACACCAGTTACGCCCGTGTGGCGGTCACCAAGGCCTCCGGCTGGAACGACGGCGGCTCGACCTTCGACAATGCCGCGCTGATCCAATTTCCGCAGTGCACCGGTGGCACCAACACCATCACGCACTTCGGCCTGGTCACCACGTCGGCGGGCGCCGGCCAGCTTCTGGTGAGCGCGGCGCTGTCGTCGTCGCTGGCGGTCTCGTCGGGCATCCAGCCGCAGTTCGCCGCGGGCGACCTCACGGTCACCGCCGACTGACGTCGCCATGGGCTTCGCCAACGTCGCCGCGTGGGCCAACAGCGAAGGCGCCGGCCGCTCGTGGCCGGCGTTCTTCCGCAAGGTGCCCGCATCCACGGCGACGATCGCCGGGCAATGGTTCGACTACTCGACCGCCTCGGGCGTGCCGGTCCCGAACTACTACGCCGCGAGCCCGCTGGTAGCCGCGACGCTGGAGGCGGAGAAGGGGATCTACGTCCCCGAGCAGAACGGCACGCGCTGGATCAAGGAGACGATCGTCGCGTCGGCGGCGGCGACCGTGACTGGCACGACGAACCAGAACCAGCCGCTCATGCTGCTGGACTACCTCCTCTACTACCCGTTCATCGACTTGGACGCGGCAGGCGAGGAGCAGGTGATGGACAACACGGTGACGCTGCCGCGCTACGCCGACGGCGTGGGCGTCGAAATGATGATGGTCGCGCAGGCCCCGACCGTGGGCGGCGGCACCTTCACCGTGAGCTACACGGACGCCGACGACGTGACCCGGACGACGGAAACCGTCTTCTGCGCTGCGGCGCAGCCGTCCGGGGCGCTGGTGCAGGCGACCGGCGCGGCGGCTGGCGTGAGTCCCTTCATCCCTCGCCTCGGCCGCGGTGTGAAGCGCGTGAACTCCGCGACCGTGGTGCTCGCCAACGGCGGGCTGGCCGCCATCGTTCTCGTGAAGCCGCTCTGGATGAGCTACGCGCGCGAGGAGTGCCGCCGGCCAACGTCGTCGCCTACCGAGTCCTACGGTGACGCGCAGCAGATCCAAGCGGTGCGCAACCGCCCGCCGCAGGAAATCAAGGCCGGGGCCTTTCTCGGCTGGGTCGGCAAAGGGGTCGCGGGCTCGCTCGCGTCAGCCCCGCTCGTCGGCATGATCGACACCTTCTGGAGCGAATGACATGGGCTTTTCCTCGCATGACGACCTCATCAACGAGGTAACCACCAACGGCAAGAGCCAGTACGACATCCGGTTCAAGACGATCTCCACCGCGCAGGTCGCGGGTTTCTGGACGAACCTCGGCGTTTTCGCCGGGAGCGAACCGGCCTCCACCTACGCGGGCACCTCGCTCACCTTCGTTCCGACCGACGACACCTGGGCCGACGGCGCGTGGCAGCACGGTGGCGATGTCTCCACGGACACCAAGCACTTCCTGTATGCCGGGGCGAACATCATCGCCGCCGCCGGTGCGCCGTGGTTCCTCCTCGCCGTGGACCAAGTGGGCTATGTCCCGATCACGGGCGCGGATGTGACCGGCACGGCCTCGCGCACGATCACGATGACGCCCATCGCGGCGACTTCCGCCAAGGTGGACCGCTACCCCAACGGCGTGGGCCTGCGGGCGTTCTTCTCGACGGAGGTGGCGCCCACGGCGGGTGGTCCGAACCTGACGGCCTTCAACTACTTGGACACGGCGGGCGCGGCCAAGTCCTGCCCCGTGACCGTCGGCTTCGCCGCCACGCCGGTCATAGGCGCGGTGCCGCACTCCGGCGCTGCAGCGACCCGCTACGCCCCGTGGATTCCGCTTGCGGCGGGCAGCACGGGGATCTCGGACCTCACCAGCTTCACCCTCTCCGGCGGCACGGCATACACGGGCTCCGGCCAGCTCGTGCTGCACCTCGTGAAACCGCTGTGGGGCATCCCCCTGCTCGCTTCCGGGATGCACTCGCTCGCGGACATGGTGAACGCCCTGCCGAGCATGGCCAAGATCCCGGACGGCGCGTGCGTGCAATGGATGTTGATGAACACCGGCGCCACGACGGCCGCAGCGCCGCTGATGGCCGAATCGCTGCACGCATGGGGCTGATCTGCAACGGCGACAGGAGGGGCTTTAACCCCCTCGTGATCCGGGGCGGGTCGCTGGCGAGCATTTACAACGGCTCGCGCACGATCAACAACTTCACGCGCCCCGGCCGCATCCGGGGGATCGCCTACCTCACCGGCTCCTTCCTCACGGCCCTGCCGAGCGGATCCCGGCACCCGCAGGCGTGGATGATGCCGCAGAAGCCCGGGGCGCTCGCCTCGCGCAACGCCGCCGTCGCCTCGCTCGATGGATCGGCCTCGGGGGCCCTGGGCAAGAACGCGCTCGCCGAGGCGTCCTTCAGCATCGTCGGAAGCGGCGTCGGCCAGCTCGTGGTGAGCGGGGTCGCCGCGGCCACGATCTCGCTGGACGCTTCCGGCAACGTCATCGCGAGCCTCGCGGCGGCCGGTGACGCGAGCTTCTCGGTCTACGGTTCCGCCGGCGTGACGGCGCTCGCCTGGGGCGCCGGCAACGGCACCGTGAGCCTCGACGGCGCGCTGGTGCGCTACGCCGTCGGTCACCTGCAGGGCGACGTGGTCCCCTACACGGAGCTATCGCCCCAGGCGCTCGCCTCCGCGGTGTGGGAGCGTGCCATCGAGGCGGGCTACACCGCCGAGCAGATCCTGCGCGGCCTGGCGGCCGTCGGCATGGGTGCCGCCACCGGGCTGGACGGCGCGAACCCGCGATTCACCGGGCTGGACGGAGCGACGACCCGCGTGGACGGCGCGCTCACCGGCGGCACTCGCACCATCGACGCGCTCGACCTCGAGTAATCGCCATGAGCTGGCACGACGAATGGGTCGGCTTCTGGGCGGGCGACTGGTTCGGCCCGCTCGAGCAGGTCGAAGGCGCCATTTCCGGCCAGGCCACGATCTCCGTGAGCGCGGCGGGTTCGGCGACCGGCGTGCTTGTCCCGGCGGCTGCCCAGCCCTCCGGCGGGTTCGAGTGGTGGCCGCGATCCCGGCGCCGCCACGACGAGGACGAGCCGCAGGAGGAGGTGGACGCCATCCCGGTCCCGGTCCTTGCGGAGCGGGCCATCGCGCAGGCCGAGCGCCGCGTGGTGATGCGGATCGTGACGGCCCGGGCGGACTTGCCAGCGGTGGACGAGCAGGCGATGCGCGAGCGCGAACTGGCCGCAGCGTTCGACCGTTACAACCTGGCGCTCGATGCGCTGCACGCGGCGGAACTGCGCCGCAGGGTCGAGGCCCAGAAAGCGCATCACCGCCGGTTGGTCCGCGAGGACGAGGAAATCCTGTTGGGGTTTTAGGAGTATCACAAAGCCGCTCATCAGGTAGGTAAAACGCGCCCTAGGCACACGCCGAAACGCGCGTGCGTGATTTCGGATTGTGGGCCTGCCGACTTGGCGGCGTTCCAAGTCCTCTACGCGAGGATTCATGTCCGAAATCATGGAAGGCGCTGCACCCGCCGCCGAGGCTCCTGCCTCGAGCGCGCCCCCCGCGGGGGATGCACCCGCGACCCCCGCCCCCGAGGTCACGGCGACCGAAGGCGAAGCGACGAAGGCCGGCGATACCAAGCCTGCCGATCCCAAGCCGGCGCGGACGTTCACTCAGGACGACATCGAGCGAATCGTCAGCCGCGAAAGAGCTAAAGCGGAACGACGGGCCGAGCGCTACGGATACGAGCGCGCGATGCGAGAGGCCGCCGAAAGGCAACTCGCCGAGCGCACGAATCCGACGCAGCAGGCCACCGAGCCGCGGGCCGAAGGGAAGCCTTCGCCGAACCAGTTCGCTGATTGGGACGCCTACACCGAGGCTCTGACCGAGTGGAAGGTCGAGCAGAAGCTGATGGACCGGGAACGGCGGGCGAGCGAGGCCAAGCAAGTCCAGGCGCACCAGAAAGAGCGCGAGGAAGTGCTGACCAAGCTCCAAAGCGCGATGGAGAAGTACGAGGATTTCGAGGAGGTCGTCGGCTCGATCCCGCTTTCGCGGGAGACTTTCCGGGCGGCGATGTCCCTCGGGAACGACGGCCACGACGTTCTGTATCACCTCGGGAACAACCCTCGCGAAGCCCAGCGGATCTACGAACTGGAAGGCACCGAGCAGGTGCGGGCCGTGGACAGGCTCGCCGCCACGCTCAAGGCGGCCCCGACGCCGACAAAGGCGCCGGAACCGATCAAGCCGAACGCGGGAACGGGAGCTGTCGCGGACACGCTGGAAAGCGCCGCGAACAACTACCAGGCGTGGCTCAAGGTCAGGAACCGGCAATTGGGGCGCGACAAGAAGTAACGCCCCGCCGCAGTTCACGCAAAAGGGCCTGAACCATGAGCAACTCCCTGCAGGTGATCACCCAGATCACCAACGAGTCGATGCGGCTCGCCCACGAAAAGGCGACGTTCCTCTCGACCATCGACCGTCAGTACGACGACAGCTACGCGAAGAAGGGCGGCAAGATCGGCTCGCAACTTCGCGTTCGCAAGCCCAACCAGTACGAGGTCACGACCACCTCGCGCGCCATGAACGCGCAGGACCAGGACGAGGGCTACGAGACGATCACCCTGGCGTCGCAGTACCACGTCGACATGCACTTCACGTCGGACGAGCTGACGCTCTCCATCGACAAGCTCTCCGAGCGCTACATCGACCCGGCGATGGCCGTGCTGATCTCGCGCGTCGAGGGCGATGCGCTCGCCTCGCTCACCAAGGACGTGTACAACGTGACCGGCACCGCCGGCACGGGCTTGGGCGCCTCCGGCGACCTCGCCGCGTTCACGAACGCCCGCGCCCGCATCAACCAGGGCCTCGCGCCCTCGGCCAACCGCTCCCTGCAGCTCGACTCGGTGCAGATGGGCGGCGTGGTGAACGGCTCGAAGGCGCTTTTCCACCCGAACCAGCAGGTGGAGACGGCGTTCGTCGAGGGCTACTACGGCCGCGCGATGGGCTCGAAGTGGTACGAGAACGAGCGCATCCTCACCCACACGGTCGGCTCGGACGTGACGGTGAACACCTCGGCCTCGGCTGCCGTCACCGACGGCGGGTCGAACATCACGATGAACGGCGCCGACGGCAACATCAACGAGGGCGACGTGTTCACCGTGGCCGGCGTGTTCGCGTGCCACCCGGAGACGAAGGCGAGCCTGGGCTACCTGCAGCAGTTCGTGGCCACCGCGGCCTCGACCGGCGCGGTGACCGTCTCGCCCCCGACCTACCTCACGGGCGCGAAGAAGAACGTCTGCTCGAGCTCCGGCGCGGACCTCGCCACGACGGACTTCAACGGCAAGACGATGACCTTCGTCGGGGCGGCCTCCACGTCCTACCGGCAGGCGCTCATGTACCACAAGGAGGCCTTCGCGTTCGTGACGGCCGACCTGCCGATCATGGACGACGCGCACAAGTGCCAGCGGCTCACACAGGACGGCATCAGCCTGCGCGTGTGGCAGGCGTCGGACATCGTGAACGACCGGCTCCTGATGCGGATCGACCTGCTCTGGGGCGTGTCCGCGATCCGTCCGGCCTGGGCGTCCCGCCTCATCGGCTCGGCCGTCGCCTGATGAAACCCCGCGCGGGCCGGCCCTCCGGCTGGCCCGCCACCTGACGAAAGGAAATCAACATGGCAGCGGAACGACTCGACACCGGCCTCACCGACGGCGCCCTCATCGGCGGCGCTTCCACCGACAAGATCGGCTTCTACGGCGCCACGCCGGTCACGCGCCCGTCGGTCACTTGGCCGAACACCGGCACGGCGACCACGACGCTCAACGAGACGAAGGTGAACCGCATCATGGCGGCGCTCGTCTCCATCGGGATCATCGTCACGACCTGACGCCCGCGCGCCGGGGGCCGGATTTCCGGCTCCCGGTCCCATCGAGGTTTTCCAAGGGGGGCGCGCGTTGAGCGACCTGTTCTACGACGAAGGCCCGGCGAAGTCTGGCCGGAAAGTGATGGTCGCGACGACGTGCTACGACACCCCGTCGCCTTCCTACGTGTTCTCCATCGCCCGCACCCGCGAGGCGTTGACGGCTGCCGGCATCCAGTCGGCCTATCTCCTGCTGGTGGGCAATTGCCACGTGGACGACGCGCGAAACGCCGTGGTCCGCGACTTTCTCGCCTCCGACTGCGACGAGGTGATCTTCATCGACGCCGACGTGGACTGGGAGCCGAAGCACATCGTCCAGCTCTGCGGCCGCGATCTCGACCTGGTGGGCGGCGTCTACCCGTACCGGCGGGACGGCTCGGACAATATGCCGGTGCGGATGCTGGATGGCTCGCGCCTTCGGCCCGACGGGCTGATCGAGGTCGAGGGCCTGCCGACGGGATTCCTCAAGATCAAGCGGCGCGTGTTGGAGGCCTTGGCGGCCCACGCCCCGCGCTACTTCGACAAGACGCACGAGACGGCTATGGTGTTCGCCCGCCCCGTGCCGGGCGATGACCTGGTGCGCTGGGGCGGGGACATCGACTTCTGCAACCGCTGGCGGGCGATGGGCGGCAAGCTCTACGCCGACGCCGAGCTTCGTCTCGGGCACACGGGGCGGCACGTCTCGCACGACAGCCTCGCGGGGCACATCCGCCGGCTCACGGGCGCGACGTTCGGCCACATCGTCCCGCGCCTTCGCGCCGGCACCGAGGACGAGGCGGACTACAACGAGTTGTTCCGCTTCGTGGGCAACCCCTACGCCGCCGATGCCGGCGTCCTGGCGCTCGTGGTGGGCATGGCCAGGAAGTGCCGCGGCCCGATCATCGAAACCGGCTCCGGGCTTTCCTCGCTCGCGATGGGGGCGGTGTCCTCCTCGCAGGTCTACGCGCTCGAGCATAGCCCGGTTTACGCGGCGCAGACGGTCGCATGGTGCGAGGAGGCTGGTGTCCCGAACGTGGGCGTGTGCTGCGCCCCGATGAAGGACGACTGGTACGACCTTGACGCCTTCGACCTGCCGCGCAAGTTTGCCCTCGGCTTCTGCGACGGCCCGCCCCGGATGTTCGGGACGCGGATGCAGTTTTTCGCGCAGATCGCGCCGCGGTGCGAGGCCATCGTGGTCGATGACGTGAAAACCGACGCCGCCTATCTGCGCAAGGTCGCCGATTGGGCCGAGGCGAACGGGCGGACGTTCCAGATCCTCGGACGTGCGGCGCTCATCCTCAAGAAATCCCCGGAACAACTGAAGGCTGCAGCCTAGAAAGGCGACCCCATGATTACCCGACTGATCGTCCCGAAACAGGCCGTCGGCGCCAACCTCGTCTACTTCGACCTGTTCAACGCGAGCGGCTCGTGCCTCACGCTCGAAGTGCTTTCCGTCCTGCCTGTCGTCTCCGGCGCCGTGGCGGTGGTGGGCACGCTCGCCGTCGACCTGTTCCTCACGCGCACGACGGCGGTGGGGACGGGCGGCACGGCGGCCACCCAGGGCGGCACGTCCCTCACGGCGGCGATGTTCTCGCCGCACGACTGGGAGGGGGCGCTCGATGCGAGCGTCACGGCGCGGCTCACGCCTGCCGGCGGGGCGACGGCCGGCAACGTTCTCGCCTTCCGCTCGGTGTTCACCGAGGAGACGAGTTCGGCGGCCTACGCGCCGCAGTTCGACATGGTGCGGGCGCTGGACCCGGCGCTTCCGGGGCTGCTCGTGCGCGAGGGGACCGGCATCCGGGTGGTGCAGGGGGCGGTCGCTTCGGTGGGCAACATCGGCTTCGACGTGATCTTCAAGGCGCACGCCCGATGATCGCCTACCTCGATCACCCGCAGCACGGGGCACACGTGGCCTACAACGAGGACGAGGTGGCGCGCTGCCTGGCGGACGGCTGGGCCTTGCGCACGACGAGCGCGCAGCCCGTGGTGCACGACCCGGAGCCGCAGGCGCAGGAATCCGGCGACGGCGGCGTGATGGTGAACCAGCCCCGCAAGCGCGGGCGTCCCCGCAAGGGCTAGAACATGGCGACGGCCGGAAGCATCATCGCGACGGCGCTTCGGCGGCTCGGGCAGATCGGGGCGGGGGAAGATCCCACCGACGACGAGAACGCGGACTGCCTGGAGGCCCTGAACGGCCTCCTGGACTCGTGGCGAAACGAGCGGCTCATGTGCTTCGCCTATCGCGAGGAGACGCTGCCGCTCGAATCCGGGACCGCATCGTATTCGATGGGGTCGACGGGCGACCTCACGACCGAGCGGCCGGTGGAGATCCGCGCGGCGTACATCGTGGACGGCGACCAGAGCTATCCGGTGAGGCTCATTGACGAGGCGTGGTATGCCTCGATCCCCGACAAGACGGAGGCGGGGGACTGGCCGGCCGTGCTGCTTTTCCGTCCATCGGTGGCGGGCGGGAATGCGACGATCATCGTGCATCCGGTGCCGAACGCGACGCGCTCGCTGCGGCTGGTGACGCAGGTGGCGCTCACGGCGTTTTCCGCGACGACCGACACGGTGACGCTGCCGCCCGGGTGGGAGCGGGCGATGGTGAACAACCTCGCCATCGAGATCGCGCCGGAGTACGAGGCGCAGGTGCCCCTTTCGGTGGCCAAGGCGGCGCAGGACTCGCTCGCCGGGATCAAGCGGGCGAACCGCTACGCGCAGCCGTCGGTGGTGGCGACCGAACTCGGGGCCATGTTCGGCGCCCGGGCCACCAACATCACGCAGGGCTAGCCGATGCGCCTTCGCCTCGCCTCCCAGCTTGAATCCCGCGACGGGCTCCTGACGCGCGATGCGCTCGTCACGAACGCGCTTGTCGAGGTGAAGGGAGACAGGGTGCAGCTTCGGATGCGCCCGGGCATTGTCGGTGCGTACTACAGCGGTCCCTTGCCCCCGAATAGTCAACTTCTGGCCTCGTGGTACGGGTTCCACGCGATCTATGGGGACCAGATCAACAGCTACCCCACGTTCGGCGTGGCGACGGGCTTGGTGTCCAACACCCTCACGACGGACGCCACGTCCGAGCGCATGACCTACGCGGTGACGGGTTCCGGGGCGGGAACGCCGCTGATGATGTTCAAGAACTCGACGAACGCCTGGACGCTCGACAAGGGCTACGGCGTGACGGCGGTCACCTATGGCGCGACGATGGGCGCGGAGTCTTACGAGGTGGTGGAGGCTACGCGCAGTTCGACGACGGTCACGGTGAAGGTGCAGGGGAACACGGTCCTCAAGGTGGGGCAGGACGTGACCATCGCGGGGGCGGTGGAGGCGGGGTACAACGGGACGTATGCGGTAACGAGCGTGACGGCTGCAACTTTGTCGCCCGAGCGTTCGATTCCGATCACGATCACGCGAAGCGGGACGACGGCGACGGCGACCTCTGCGACGGCGCACTGGCTCACGACGGCGACGGCGTACACGATCTCGGGGGCGAACCAGAGCGGCTACAACGGCTCCAAGACGATCACGGTCACGAGCCCGACGGAGTTCACCTACACGGTGACGGTGGCGGCGATGGCGTCCCCGGCGACGGGCAATCCGACGGTGGGGGAGTTGACGGGGCGAGTCTGCACGATCTCGAACCACGCTGGATCGGATCGCACGGTATTCGTGATTTCGTCGGCGTCTTCTCCGCAATCGGACGGGATCATCGTCGGGACGGAAATCCGCATTTCGTCCTCGCAACTGAATGGGATCTACACGGTTACCGCCGTCTCGGGATTCAACATCACCTTTTCGGTCCCAGGCGTGGCCACGTTCTACTTCTTCTCGGCCACCTACTACCGGCAAATGCCGGCGGTGTCGTCCATCACCTACGCGGCGACGACGGCGACGGTGACGCTCGCCTCTCCTCACAACATCGCGAACGTGTCTACGTTTCTTTTGTCCGTGAGTGGTTGCGACCAGAGCGGATATAACGTCTCCGGGGTGACAGGGACGATCACGGGCGTCTCGACCTTCACCTACGCGATCACCCCCGTCGACACGCCCGAGACTCCGGCCACCGGAACGATCATCGTCACCTCGCCGCAATCGACCGGGCAATCGACCTTCACGTACGAAATCGGCACGACCCCCACCAGCCCCGCCACCGGCACCATCACCGCCTCCGTCGAGGGCGGCACCGTCCCGGGCATCGTCTACCTCGACGGCTACTTCCTCGTGATGGACATCAACGGCGCCATCTACAACTCCGGCATCGATGACCCGTCCACGTGGGGGGCGCTCGACTTCATCACCGCGCAGAAGGAGGACGGCCAAGGCATCGCGCTCGCCAAGAGCCGCGAGTACGTCGTCGCGCTAAAAGAGTGGTCAACCGAACTGTTCTACAACGCCGCCAACGCGACCGGCTCGCCGCTCGGCCCCGTCGATACCGGCTTCGCGCAGGTCGGATGCGCCAACGGATGGAGCGTCGCGGAAATCGACGGCTCCATCATCTGGGTGGGCCAGTCCCGGGCCGGCGGGCGAGGCGTCTGGATGCGCGACGGGATCAACTCGGTGAAGGTGTCCACGCCGGACGTTGATCGCATCCTGGCGGCCGACGCCCTCGATACGGTCTACGCCTTCTGCTTCAAGCCGACCGGCATCCCTGTCTACGTCCTCACGCTTCCGGCCTCCGACATCACCCTCGTCTACGACATCGAAAACAAGCTCTGGGGGCGATGGGAAATTCAGGAGTCATTGGCTGTCACGGTGAACGTTGATTCAATCACAAGAACAGGAAATTGGGCGACTGTCGTCTGTGAATCCGCGCACTACCTATCCGACGGCGATCTGGTTGTAGTCACAGGCGCAGACCAAACGGAATATAACACCGCCGTAAACAAGGGCGCGCACGTTGCGTCAGTCATCGATGCAACTTCCTACAAGTTCATGGTTTCTGGCGAGCCTAATACCCCAGCAACCGGCACGATTACCAGCTCGACAGTTGCTCAAGCAGTTTCTTTGCCGTACTCCATGCACGTTTCGCATGAAGGCTTCGACGTTATCGCGCACGCCACCATCGGCGGGAGAATCGAATTTTTCTCCTTTGACTACGATAGCAATTTCCGGGAGCGCGGGCCTGTATTTACTGCGAGAACGGCGGCTTGGGATGGCGGCACGACCGACCAGAAGCGCCTCGGGTTCCTGCGGCTCATCGCGTCCAAGTCCACCGGCCAAGCGTGGGTGAGGTGGTCGGACGACGACGGGCAGACGTGGAGCGCCTTTCGGCCGCTCGACCTGGAGGACATGCAACCCGAGGTGCGGCGGTGCGGATCGTTCCGCTCGCGCCAGTTCGAGGTGAAGTACATCGGAAGGCGCCCGCCGATCATCGAGGCGCTGGAATTTGAACCTGCGGCATAGGAGCGAAACGACATGGCCCAATATCTCCCCTACACCGGCGGCGACCCCTACGCCGGACAGAACGAATCCCTGCGTCGCTACAACGCCGACATGGGCCGCAGGCGCGAGGCCGGCTGGGGCTTCGATGACCAGATGCGCGAGGGCGAGCTGGCCGACGTAGTGCAGGCCCGGCGCTTCCGCGAGCAGGACCAGGCGATGAAGGAACGCGAGTTCGCCGAAGGCGGGCGCCGGTTCGACGTGCGCATGAACGCCCTCGCGCAGCTTCTGGCCGAGCGCCCCGACGCGGACTATTCGACGCCGGGCGGCGGCGCTCCCTCGCGCGAGGATCGCCTCTCCTACCGCCGGCCGCAGATGCCCGAGATGCCCTACCGCTATGGCGGCGGCTGGCGCGAGCGCAGCGGCGGCATGAGCGCCGAGGACATGGGCCTCGGTGGCGACCTGCGCAACTACCTTTCCCGGTTCCTGAAATAAGGGGGGCGCGATCATGGCCCAAGTGGGTTTCTACGACAACGAACTGCGCCGCCTGATCTCGGACCCCACCGCGATGCAGGAGTCCGCCGGCTACCAATTCACCCGCGACCAAGCGATGAAGGCCGCCGAGCGCGCCATGTCCAAGACGCGCGGCAGCGGCGGCGCGATGGCCGAACTCACCAAGCTCGGCGCCGGCCTCGCCTCGGCCGAATACGGCTCGCAGGTGGACCGCCTCGGCCGGCTGCTCGGGCAGGAGCAGCAGTACGACATCGGCCAAGTCGGCAACGAGATCGGCCAAGTCGGCAACGAGAACGCCCGCCGCCGCGGGGACCAGGACTTCGGCCTCGGCGTGGCGCGGCTCGGCGCGGATCGCGATGCCCGGGGCGCGGACTACGACCTCGGCCGCCGCCGGCTGGATCTGGACGCGGCGCGCTCGGAAAACGAGTTCTCCCTGAACCGCGACCGGAACGCCATCGACTGGTTCAACGCCGGCACGACGCGCGGACGGGCGCGCTCCGACAACTGGATGAACCGCATGACCAACGCCCGTTCGTGGTGGGATCGGATGGAGGGCTAGGCGATGCGCGCCGACCTGAACGAACTGCGCCGCCTGCTCGCCTCCGGGCAGATCACCGAGGCCGACCTCGCGGGAATGACCCTCTCCGGGAAGATCGGCGGCACCTCGCCGATGCCGGCCCCCATGCCGGAGGCCGCCCCGATGCCGCAGCGGCCCGTGTACCGGCCCCCGAGCGAGCAGGAAGCCTTCGCCGCAGCCGGCGAGGTGGGCGACCTGCCGATGGGCTCCATGAGGAACGAGCAGACGGGCCGCGTCACCTACTTCCGGCCCGGGGGCGGCGGATCGTCGGCCCGGCCCTACCCGGAAGGCGCGGGCGGCGAGATCCCGCGCTACCGGCTCATCGGGGCCGACGGCGGCCGCATGGTGGATCTGGGCGAAGGCCAAGGGGCCATTCCTCCGGTCGATGTGAAGCGCGGCATGATCGACATGCCGGGGCTCGGCAAGGGCTACTACACCGCGGACGGAAAGTCGGCGGTCATCACGAACGCGGACGGGTCGAAAACGCGCGTCCTGCTCGGCTACGACCACGCGGCATCGCAGAAATCGACCGCGACCGACCTGGCGATCCAGAAGGCGCGCGCGGAACTCGAGCAGACGGCCGAGCAGACGGGCCTCCTGCGGGACAAGCGCGCCGCGATGGTGGCAGCGGCGAATGCGCCGACGGCAACCGACGCCATCACCTCCGGCCCCCCGACGCAGAAGCAGCTCGAGGAGCGCTACGGCAAGCCGGACAAGGGGACGCGCTGGACTGTTGACGGGCGCCTGGAGCCGCTTCCGGGCGGCGAGGTGGAGGAGGGCGCCAAGATCGCCGCCGAGAAGGCCCAGGAGGCGATTTCCGGCATCGACGCCATGATCGGGCGCCGTGATCCGACCGGGGCGCTCTCGCAGGGCGCGGCCGCACACCCGGGATTTTCCAAGGCGGTCGGATTCGGGGTGCCGCGGTGGGCGCAGATGGCCGGCACGGAGGCCCGCGACTTCACCGCCCGCCTCGACCAGTTGAAGGGCGGGGCCTTCCTCGCCGCGTTCGAGTCCTTGAAGGGCGGCGGGCAGATTACCGAGGTCGAGGGCAAGAAGGCGACCGACGCCATCACCAGGATGAACGACGCCCAGAGCGAGGCCGAGTTCGTGAAGG
>ERZ761599.128-NODE-128-length-17797-cov-5.934168_pt1 | contig 17797 bp, 32 predicted proteins | sample MGYA00511878_ERZ761599 | MGnify/ENA primary metagenome ERZ761599 (study PRJEB28899, sample SAMN03785569) | bioreactor sludge metagenome | biome: EBPR Sludge; feature: EBPR Bioreactor; material: 0.22µm filtered reactor supernatant | place: Saint Lucia: Queensland...
ACCAATGGAACCGCCACACCACACCCGAACCCACCGCACCTTGCCATGTCTAGCCACAAACCCGCCTGGCCTACCCATTACCCAACCAGACCGTGCCCGACCCACCCTTACCCAACCGCGCTGAACCGCACCTGACCAGGCCGCAAACCCGCCGTACCGCACCCAGAACGCACCCTTCCGGACCAAACCACAGCACACCGCAAAACCGCCAGGCCTCACCTCACCAAATCAAACCCCACCACACCCTACCTGAAACCCGCCCCACCTTACCGTACCAGATCCTCATCTTTTCAAGCGGGTATTACTTACGCCAGTTCAATCCGCAATACCTCCATCGCAGCTTCGATTTCCTCTAGCCGGGGATAAATACTGAGAGCGTGCGCGATCGCCAAACACCTCCGCACGTTTCCGAGAGCAGCGGTAAGTTCCTTGCGAACTGCCTCTCGTGCCATTCCAGCATCTTCAGAAATGACACGGATATTTCGATACCCGGTCTCACCATTAGGCTTTGACGGGTCGCGAAGGTATTTTGAGACTTTGATTATAAGCTGTTTCTCGGTGTCTTCTCCTTTCGATACTGTGACTGTAACTTTGTGCTCTCGAATGACCTGACGAGCCTGGGCCAGCCTATAAGCAATTCCGGCCCGGGTATCGTCCCATTCGAACAACCCGTACAGGATGCCGTCCGGGTCACTCTTTGCGGCAGCAACGACCGCCTCTGGGGAGAGTCGCCCCTCCTCGTCTTCGAGACGGGCAAGGGCTTCTCCAATCAGCTGCTTGCTGTCTGGGGGATAGTAACTATCCATTCAGCGAATGACCTTCCTCTAGAGTAACCTCCGGACCAGGAACAGGGTGCGCCCCATTTCCCTTGACCTTTGCCTTGGACTGCTTCGACTCCAGGTTCTTCTCGCGACGAACAGCCTCCAGTGAAAACCAGTCGAAAAGTTCCTGGCTTTCGGCGTTGTAGAAGGCCGGGTTTTCCATGGCCGCGGACTGCTGCTCCCAGCCGCCATCCCGAATGATGCCTTCCACTTCCGGCAAGTCGGTCGTCAGCTCAAACGAACCGTAATTGCCGTTGCCCTTTTCTTGGCGCCAGTCACCCACGCCGCAGGTGAACCCGGCGTTGTGCAAGAGCGTGATGACATTCCGCTCAGTCATCCGCGGCCGGATAAAGCTGACGGTGACTTCCGCGCACCAAGCTGGGAAGATGGCTCGGGTGCGGATGTCAGGAGTCTTGTTCATGTCCGCGCTGCGGACTGGGGACATCAAGAGCTGCGGAACACCGTAGAGCGTAGGATCGGGGCTTTCGACCCAGGTGAGTCGGCCAACCTCGGTCTTGCGGGTCCCTTCAGTATCGAGAGCAGCCCGGCAAATCGCACCCTTGACCATGCTGCTCGGAAGCGTCAGTCGCTTACCGTCATGGTGGATAGAACTCCGGAATTCATTCAGCGGATCGTGCTTGAGGTTTCCGGCTTTATCCGCAGCAGTGAGCCGACCGCGGGGAAGCAAGAGTTCCCGCCGAGCCTTTTCCGCCAGCCGGTTGTGGATGAGCGGAGTCCGACCGATAAGCCAAACCGTTACGCTTTCCGGAGAGACGCGAACGAGATTGAACTCGGTTTCAGTTGCCTTGGTTGCCATAGCTTTTTTCGTCCTCTAATCGGTTCTATTGCTTTGGATTTTTAGTGTCTGTTTGTTAGCTTTTTGTGTGCTTTGTGTTTTTTCTCCTTTTCCTGTGTTTTGTTTTCGAACCGCCTCACCGAACCGGACCCCACCCTATCTAACCGCAAACCGCCTTACCATGCCATACTCTACCAGACCTGCCCTGACCTTACCGTAAACCCGCCAAACCCCTCCCTACCTGACCGGACCCTACCCCACCTGCCCGCACCTAACCGCATCGTACCACGCCATACCCGAAACCCGCCTGACCTCACCAGACCATAACCGACCTCACCAAACCGCAGACCCTTTAGATATCACGCGGGTCCCAATGTTCGACCCGGAACCCCCAGCTTGCAGGGTCTTGCCGCGGATCGTAGTCAATTCCGCAAGGCTCAAAATAGCAGCAAATCCGCCCAAACCGTTCGCAAGCATCTGAGGACTTAACGTATCTTGCCTGACCTGCGCGCCGCGCCGCTATCGCCAGCGCAATCTCACGCATATCCTTTTCCCATTCCCCACCTGCGAGCGGGGGCAGGGTGATGGGAAGCATCTGCATTGCAATCTTTCCCTTTTTTGCGACGCTTGTGCAATCAACCAAGATACCGCCGAACTCCGATCCCCAGCGTTTCCGTCCGACGAAGCCATAAGTTCTAACTTGGCCACTATTTGACCACTGTCGCATATAAGCGTCGCCAAGCCACATCCCAGTTGTCTTATGTTCGACTACCCACCAAGACTCTTCCGCTATGTTCCAGACGATCTTATCCATTCGCCCGGTCAGGAAAAAGGTTTCGTCTGTTCCAGGCAGAGGCAGGGGAACCTCGAAAGGGATCTCGCACTCTGTCTTCGCCGGATCAAACGTTTCGCGGATCAAGTCCTGATACTGAGAGAGATATTCAGCCAAAGCTTCGTGGTAGTGGTGGCGGTTTACGATCCGCCAATCCTCGGAGCCTTCGTCGGATAGTTCATCAATTCGACTGGCGATCACTTCCTCAAACGCTGCGATGGCGGCAGCTATCGTTTCGCTTGGCCCTTCCTCGCTCTTCCAGACAACGTCCATCGCCGCACCCCACGCGGAGCCCGTCAGCAACCAAGGTTCCAGCCCGGGCGTCAAATCCCAAACGTGCCGGAACAGATATTCCTTTTGACACTTCTGGAAGGTGCGGACTTGGCTGTTATCTATCGCAAGCTGTTTACTCACGAATATACTTCCTCTCTAACCCGCCACAAGTGTGCTGGTGCCTGGTGGATTGATACTAACACACAAATCCTCAGAAGTATCATCTGAAGACATTTCACTAATACGATCCCGTTCCAATCGAAACAACTTAAGCTCAAGATCCCACAAAATAGTCGATGAACGGTTCTTTTCTCGTTCCCTACGTACCAGCTTAGAGAGTTTCACAACTTCTTCTAGCGTGAATGGATTTTCAGACATTTCCAAGTGTTCCTAATGCTTTTAGAAAACCGAACGGGAGGAAGGAAAGGGGGGAAACCTTCCTCCCGCCGGCCCTTCCGCGGGGAAGGGGCAGGACCCCGCGAAAGCTGTTATTCGGGTTTTTCTCCTTTTTCCTTGGAGGCAAGGTAAGCAAAAACGTCCATGGCATACGGACCGGGATACCAGCTCAGCGGCCCGTAAGCTTCCATCGCCTTGTTGAGGACTCCGGCAGCGTCCATGATAGCATCAGGAACTTCCCCGTCTTCCGGCAGCACGTCACAAAAGTAGTCTTCCTCGATCGGATTCGCAAAAACAGGATCGCAGAGGACAAGCATTAGAGCAGTCAGGCATTCGCCCTTTTCTTCAAGAGCGGCAAGATCGTTTTCGTCATAATACTGTTCTCGCGCCTCTGAGAAGACGACACCCTCACCGTCCCACGCCTCCTTCGGTTTGGCATTGTAGCGCTCGACCGCAGCAATTGTCCGGCACTTGTCACAGATTGTCCAAGATTTTCGCGTAGGCTCCCCACACTTCCCGCACGCTGTATGCGTGCAGCCGTCATACCGCGCAACACTCTCGTCTAATGAAATGCGCCCGGACCGGGACACCCATACTTCACGGAGTTCCTTATGCGCAGCCTCGGGGCTGTCATACATTACGATTTTGTCGGTCATTTATGCTGATCACCCCTACGACATTTTGCAATATAACTGCGGATATTTGCTAAAAGAGCCTCTCCGTCACCGCAATCAATTGTTATATCGGCAATTTCGTCTAACATCCGCTGCAGCCTGTCGTTTTCAGCCTGCAATTTTCCACACGCGGCGCCGAGGCGTGCGACTGCGCGAATGTAACTATCGATGAATGGCTGGTCGATCTGTTTATCTTGCATCACTTCCCATCCCATTCGACGGCGCGGGTGAAGCCGTTGTAGTGGGCGCGGATGTGCTGCTCGGCGGCCTCGCGGCTATCAAAAAGCTTCAGGTGCCATTCTGGCTCGAAATACAACTTCTTAATGGCGTCGGTTTCGAACCATTCGACATGCTTGGTGCCGATAAGCATCCGCTGCCCATCGCCAGACATAATGGCCCACTGTTCAGCGGCATGGGCGCGAACAGCGCCGACCAAGACAAGGCCGACCGCGGCGGCAAGGATAAGCGTTTTCAGCACACTACCTCCCCAGGCAAAGCACCCAGAGCTAGGGCTGTATCCAAGTCAGCACGCAGATAACAGCCGTAAACCGAGAACCCTCTAAGATGGTGCACGTTATAGAAGTCATTCCATAAATCATCAGCATATTCTTGGATGTCTTCTAGATCACAATTAGCTTCATTCTTTTTCATTTCTTTTCTCCTTCGCGCAGTGCGTTGCGGGCGATCTCCTGCGCCCGGTGGAGGGCGTCGGTTGACGCGAGCCAAGTCAAGTCGGGCGCCAAATTCTCGATCTCCTTCAGCGCACCTTCCAGGCACTCAATCCTTGAGTGCAATCGGTCAAGTTCAAGAGCCACAGTGGCATATTGCGACACTGAAGTCATTCACCGGTTCCTTCGTGGAGGGCCTCGTCCGCGATCTCGCCAATCCGCTTGATAATCGCCTCTGACGCCAGCCACGTCATATCGGGGACAGCTTCTGCTCTTATCTCCCGCAGCGCCTGCTCCAGCCGCTGTTCGCGCTTGGTCTGGAAAAAAACAGAGTCCGGCCATTCAGCAAAAATATGCTTTACAACGTCAATATCACGTGGATGGTCTAAACAACTCAAGTACAGCTCCAGTTGCATCTTGGACCAACCGACAATCGCGCCATCCTTATGCTTAATCACAGCATCATTTGATGGAGAATATCCCAAAAATTCAATCCGCGCTTTCTCGCTCATCGTTTTCTTCCCCTTTTTCGCGGTGTTACTCGGCTAGCTTCAGCACCTTACTACCTTGCGTCGACTTCTTCCAGGGTTTCCTTGTCGAGAAGAACCGCTCTAGTGTCGGAACCTAGTGCTGCAGCCAAAGCAACTGCAGGTTCTCGAGTGATGAACCATAGAACGTCGTGATGAGTAATAGCCATTCTGCTAATAAACCCCTCCGAGCGGGTGTAAGGGTCTTTGTTTTCGTCGATAACCGCCCATCCGGTTGCAACTGTCGCTTTACGCGCATATTCCAACGCTGTAACACGCTCAACAAGCCGTGCGTGGGCGGCTTCCAACGCAGAAACGCGGTCTTCCTTCCCATCGATGGTCTCATCGCCATCTTCAACAGGCATGTTGAGCGGAGTCCAAAAGTCTACGTCAGTATAATAACCCTCTGGGAAATAAAAAGCTCCACTCGCGCCACGCCTCCCAATATTAAGGCCACTATGGCGCTTATAGAACAAAATCTGCCCGTCATGATCGGGCTTCGGTTCAGCCTTGGTAACTTTGCGCCACTCAATCATCGCGCAAACCCTTTTTTGATCTGGTTGCGGGGGAGGCTTTTATGCCTCCCCCGAATCTCTAGTGATTAAGCTGCGAGTTCTGCCATCCGCTCCGCCAGAACCCAGAGGCCGCGGTTGAGCCTGACGTTCTGATCGATGCTTTTGACTTCGCGCGTGCGAGTACGCCGTGCTGCGGAGTTCCGACCGGCGATCCCACCGCGGATCAGATTTTCCTGAACCCGGTTAAACGTACCCCAGAGCGTAGGGTCGTTGTCGTCGTAGCGGCGCGGATTGAGCAACGCCTGCGGCTGGATCGGTGCCTTGTCCTCGTCGTAACGCAGTGCCAGCGCGGCTTCCGCGAAGACTTCCTGCGCTCGCGGAGTCAACGGCAGTGCCTGCATCTCTTCGCGCCGCTCCTGGGCGATCTGCAGGGTGTCCAGCACCTCGAAGGCGCCGTCGATGACCTGATCTTTGATGTTACCTTTGTGGTGGACCCGGATCTCGCCGACCGCATCACCGCAAATCAGCCCATTTTTACAGACGAAGCGGAACATTCCGGCCAGCAACTGATAGCTGCTCGTGCCATCGTGGCTGTTGAGCAAGATGATCTCGCCGACTGTCCCAGCAACGCCGACCGCGTCGGGATGGCGGAGGCGAAGCATGTGCTTCGTCGTCTCGCGCTTGCCCTCGTCGCGGGTGCGCGTCTGGCAGGCGAAAAACGGCTGAAACCCCTGCGTCCGCAGCCCGTCGAGAACTTCGACGGTCGGGATATAGGAGTAGTTCGCGCTGCGGCTCGAATGTGGAGCCGGGGCGAAAATGCTGGGAACAACCTGGCGAAGTTGGTCGTCCGTGATGGGGGTTGCACTGGTAAGCGCGGGGCTGTAACCGGCGAAGCGAGAAGCAAGCATTGTCGTCCTCCTTTAAGGTGGCCCCAGTTCGGGGGCCTGTTTGTCGTGCGTTGTTGAGAGGTACCCTAACGGCGGTGCGTAAGGATGTAAACTGGTTTTTTGCATCGGCGCGAAAAAAATTGTTGCACGCGACGGGGCGGATGTGGCTATAGTGCAAGCACGCCTCGGGGCCGGCCGCACATTTGACCGGCGCCTCGCGTTGTTAGGGCGCCATCGGTGTTCTCCTCCCTCCCCGCCTCCCCGCGCGGGGTGCCGTTGGCCCTTTTGGGGCACCTCGGCCCCGGTCTGCTTGCCTCGGCGCGTTCATCCGCAGCCCGCGAGCTAAACCTGGGAAGGGGTGCCCCGTTTTTTTGCCTGTGGCCGGTGACATAACTTAAGTTATGCGCCAGGGAAGGCCGCTGGTAGCCAACTCGGAGCGCCCTGCATGGACCTACCCCGACCGCGCCGAGCGCGCCCCTTGGCCTCCGCTGGCGGCAGTTGCCCCCAGCCAGGCATGGGCATACCCTTCATCCCCCGCCGGATTAGCTCAGTGGCCAGAGCAGCCGCCTTGTAAGCGGCAGGTCGGAGGTTCGACTTCTCCATCCGGCACCACTTAACCCAAACGAGGAAAAAATGTCCGATACCCCCCAAAGCCACATCGCCAACACGCGCGTCCCCGAATTCATCAAGCGCTTGGCGAATCTCATGGCAACCATGGAAGAAGCTCGCGAAGACATCAAAGCGCTGACGAAAGAAGCAAAAGAAGAGGGACTGAACCCAACCGTCCTGAAAAAAGTCGTCAAAATCCTAGCGGACGATACAGGAAAAATGAAAATGACCATTGAGAACGATATCGCTGAACTGCTGAGCTACATGCGCGACGCTGGGGAGCCCATGGAAATTGACTAGCTTGGAAAAAGAGACGGAACCTTTTGATTCTGTCCTCGATGCTTGGCGATCTATCTGGGTTGCGCTGGCATTGACAAAGGGACACGACCCCGACAAAGCGGAGCAGGGTCATATTTATCTGTGTGAAACCCTTAAAGAAGATCAAAGCTTGCTGGGAGGCTAGAATTGAAAAACATCTTCCTTTATATCGACAAGAAAGGCGCCGAATGGGTCGTCGTCGCCTTCCTCGCTGGGGATAAGCGGATGATGGAGGTTTGCCAAACGGGTGGCAATCCCCACGCAATCACTGCGAGCCACATGTTCAACCTCGCACCAGAAACAATCCTAAAAGAACGCAAGCTTCTCGACGGAGTTAGCGGAACCATTGAGATCCGAAACAAACGCGCACAGATGGCAGACGAACTGGCCACTGCGCCCTTTCTCCCCGCTGGACTTCCACTCTATGATTGCGGCAAGCGTTCAAACCATGGTCTCAACTACAAAGAGGGTTATAAAGGATTTGCCCTCATTAATGGAATCATGGAAAACGAAGCTAAACGAATCGTCGAAGGTTATTCTTGCAAACGGGAAGTAACCGACCGCATGGGCCGCCGCAAGATCGAATACACCGGAGTCTATCCGGGGATTGCGCGTTGGCACGACGAAACTGAGCAAAAGATCCGGAAGGATCGTTTCCTGACGAACTGTTGGGGAAGGAAAATCCCTTTTATGGGCATCATGGATAGTAATCTGTTTCGGAAAGGGTACTCGGCGGTGCCACAAAGCACCGTGGTGGACCTAGTTAATCGGGCAATGGTTAACGCTTTCCGAACACGATCTCCGCACTTTGCGCGTGCTCAGATCCTACAACAAACGCACGATAGCTTGACGTATCAGTATCCTCTCGATGCGCTGGACGACGCAGCACTGTTTTTAAGTGAGCTTGCTTTTCAGGAGAAGTATCTAAACCCAATCATGTCTTATGATGACCGACCATTCCGGATCGGAAATGACCTCAAGATTGGTTTCACGCTTGGTGCCATGTTTGACTGTCCGCTTTTCCCCGACCCTGAAGAACAGCGTTTTCATTTGACAGAAATAGCGGAAAAAGCAAAAGCAACGTCTCCTTATTTCATCCGCGAAAACGCTTAATGAGATGCCAGAACAAGCCGGGGAGATTCTACCTTACGCACTAAAATATATCGAAACGGGATGGAGAGTTTTTGCTGTTGACCATAAGAAACGACCGGCGAACGCGCATGGCGCGCTAGGTCCGTTTGTCACCACGCCGGAGGAAGCGCAAAAAATCTGGGGAAACGGGAGCCAGCTTGGGCTGGCTGCTGCTACAGGGCAGGGGTTGATCGTCATCGATGTTGATTTGCCTCGGGGTCCCGACGCGCTCCTCCAGCTCGAAGAAGAACTCGGACCACTCCCGCCGACGCGGGTATCGAGAACACCGACCGGCGGCGCGCAGCTCTTCTTTCGTGTCCCGCCATCCTTTTCTCCGCGCAACACGCAGAGTGAGCTTGCGCCCGGAATCGATACCCGTTGCCAGTCTGGCTATGTTGTTCTCCCACCTTCGCGTGGCGCCTACCAAAAGGATCTGGGGCAAGGGCTGACGCTTGTCAAAGGCCGCTGGCAGTGGGCCTATTCCGATGCAATGGCAGACCTGCCGGAGGCCTGGCGTGACAAGATCACGCACGTAATCACGCATAAAAATAATCCACAGGAAAGCTATCGACCGCCGCATTCCCTCGATGTTCTGGTCGAGGACGCAAAAGTTCCGGGGCAATGGCACGCGAACGTCCGGACGCTGACGGCGCACCTTGTGGCGCGCGGGCGGTCTGATCGCGAGATCCTTGCTTTTGCTCATGACTTAACTTGCCCTGGTTATACCATCGATCAAACGCGCAGCGAGTTGCGCACATTCATTGAGGGCGCGCGGCAAAAAGGGTGGACTCCGGAGATAGTTCCGCCCGACACGCTCGGACTTAGCAAACACATCCGGATCATCGCGCCTAGCGAGATCAAAGAAAAAACTGTCGGGAACTGGCTTGTGAAAGGTTTAATTCCGGCTATCGGGCTCGGAACCATCTATGGTCCGCCCGGCAGCGGGAAGACCTTTGTCGCTCTCGATATGGCTCTCGCGATTTCGCGCGCTATCCCCTGGCGAGAATGTCAAACTAAACAGGCATCCGTTCTCTACCTTTGTCCGGACGGCGGCGAGATGGTTCAGAACCGCGTCGTCGCCTACTGCAATTTTCATGGCATCGAACCCAAAGATCACAACCTTTTCCTGGCACCGAGCCACATCGATTTGCTCGATGATAGGGAAACGGACAAGGTCGCAAAAACCATCGAGCTAATCGAGAACGCTTTCGGGTTAAGGCTCGGGGTTATCGTTGTAGACACGGCTTCGCGCGCTATGCCCGGCGGCGACGAAAACGCAGCAAAAGATGTGACTCGTCTTATCGACAACCTCGCAAAGATTGCAGACGGAACACGCTGCATCATCGCGTTGCACCACACACCGAAAAGCGACGTGATGATTATGCGCGGGCACTCCGCGCTGCACGGCGCCTGTGATTTCGAGCTGAACGTGTCAGATCGGTTTGTCACAGTTGTGAAGCAACGCGACGGGGAAACGGGACGAAAGTATAAGTTTGGGTTAGAAATAGTTGAGATCGGAAACGATGAGGACGGAAACCCTGTCACGTCCTGCGTTCTTTGCGAAGGCGATGAACCCGCAGAGGAGCGTGCGCTGAAAGTTATTGAGCGCTTGATCGAAGAAAAAGGGCGCTTACTTCCGAAAACTGGAGAGTTCCCAGAGCGTGAGGATAAATATGGTGTTGATAAGCAACTCGTTACGCAGGCATTGAGCGCAACTGTTTGTCAAAGAGGAACCGACAGCGCATCGCAACGAGCCGCTACGAGGATGCGCGATCAGCTGGTTGAAAGCGGCCTGATTCGGGTGACGGGGAGGGTTGTATGGCTGCCATAGGGGTACAACTTTTAGGACGCCTTTTTTGCGATTTTCCCGTAAGTCCTTGACGGCATTATGTTACTTGGTGTTTGAGAAAGTTTTGTTGTTTTTCAAGGACTTAAGCCAAAAATGACCCCACATAACTTAAGTGCGTTGTCCGCGCTTAACCTATTGAAACTAAAGGCCGATTCGGCGCCATGGACAAACGCCATTTTGGGTGTCCGAAATTGAGGTGTCACTTAGCTCCGGACAGATTTTGGACAACCCCCTCGGGCTTGTCCATGAGCGCTAAAAAGGCTTTAGTTTCAATAGGTTAGGTTTGGACAAATTTTGGACAACCCTTTGGACATTGTCCGCCGGCATTCGCGGGGAGCAAAACGGACACGGGGGGGACTCTTTAGAGTCCCCCGGTGTCCATTTTGTCCACGAGCCCAGCTCAGCCGAGGGGATGAAGGGTTAACTTTTACGGGAATAAGTTGAGAGCGACGCAACCCGCCTTGGTTGCCACCGACTGTAGGAGGAAGAGCGCGATGAGACAGCCTCGCCTATGCGATATCGACGGCACCGTTTACGACCCCGACACTGGGCTGCCGGTAGCGCGGGAAACGAAGGAACAAATCTGGGAGACGATTCACACTTGGCAGAACTTGAAGCCTGTCACCACAGATGATCCCATGAAGACCGGAGGCAGCGGAAAGTTCGTAAAAGTTGGTGATGCCGCGGACGGCGCTTTTTGTTGGGATCAGATGCCGAGCGCCGAAGCTAAAGTCACTGGTCTGGAAATCGCGGTCGGTGAACTTGACCTAACGCCTATGGAACAGCAAGTAAACAAAGGAACTAAACGCGGTCCGGAACGCAACGCGACCTTGAAAAGGCAATAGCTACCGCCGAGGCGATGGCTGGCAATACGCTTGTCGCTAGGCAGAAAGGAAACTGAAAGATGGGACGACGTGAAGAATTGGCGACCGAAGCCGCTCAGCTGTGCGTGGCTGCATTGCGGAAGGGGAAATTTAAGGTGAGTGATGAAGGGGAGCTGACGCGGGCGCTTGCCGATATCTTTGGGCCGGCGCTACGCCCCGTCCCGGTCCCGCCGCCAGGCAAGGGCGCGGTCAATGACGGCCTCCGGCCCGGTGCCGAGGGTGCGGCAGATCCGCAGGAACCGTAGTAAGAAGACATCGTCGCAGCAGCCCCCCTCGATGCGGTAGACCTGGGTGAGGCTCAGGGCTGCTCGGTCGGCCACGTCCTGGGGGGTCAGGCCGCATTCTTTGCGGGCAGCTCTGAGGGCAGCGCCAAGCTCGGGCATGGTCGGCAAAATGTCTAATTTTTGTGGCATACTAGAATTTTTCTGTTGCACCGATGCGAAAAGGGGTATAGGGTAGCTCTCATCGATGCAACATACCCCCGGCGGGGAGCCGGGTCAAAGGCAAAGGAAAAACCAAATGGCATCCAAGACACCTACCGCACTTCTTATTGAGATCCGCAAGCTCCTGAACGAAGCAGCGATTGAAGATGAACTTAAGGAGAAGGTAGCAGACCTCATCGGGGAACTGTATCGAGAAACTTATGATAAAGGTCGAGCCGACGAAGCGACGGCCTGGCATCGGGGAGGTGGTTGGGGCCAGAACCCTTACGGCAATTGACCTCCATTGGGTGGGGCTTCGGCCCCACCCCCCCGGCGGGGAGCCGGGTCAAAGGCAAAGGAAAAACCAAATGCGTGGCATGAAAATCAAAAACGGTTACGTCGAGGAGCTGGAGGATCTTTACGAGAAGACTCCGAAGGCTGTTTTTGCTGCAATTGCGATTTCAGCTCTAACCACCGGCGGAGATTACCTGGAACACGCGAAGGAACGAATCCTAGAAGAGTGGGTGGCGCTGTATGAAAATGGAATCGTTTCGCAGAAGCCGCCCGTCACTGCGTATCGAGGCAGCCGGGCGCAGGTCGGTTAGGGGCTTACTCTTTAGAAACGAAAGGGGTAAAAAGATGGCACACAAACAGGAACCATTTGAGGAATGGGTTGCGCGAACTGGAGCTTCTGTCGAAGCCTGTTCGCCAATCACTGCGGCAGCCTTTGTGGGAGTCGCGCCACTTCACGGCGATTACATCTACAAAGTCCACATTCCAGCAAAAATATCGGGAACACGCTACGACCGGATGTTTCTTGCGATGACGTATAGCGATGGGACTTTTTCGCTGTACGAAAGCACCGATGAGTAGCAGGCCAACTCAAACTGAAATAAGGGTGGGCTTCGGCCCACCCTGAAAGGGGAGTCTCCAATGTTTTACACTTTTAGCCAGAACAATAGCGGCGGATCGTTTGAGGTGACGGATAGTGTAGCAGAGTACGTGGTTGTGGAGGCGAATGACCTAACGCACGCAATCGAGAGGGCACTTGCTATTGGCATTTACTTTGACGGGGTCAATGCAGGTTTGGATTGTGAGTGTTGCGGTGATCGGTGGTCCGAGCCGTACCGGGATAACGGGACACCGACCCCTGAGTTCGGGATATGGGTTCTGGACGGTGGACATGTGCGGGCGGCTTATGACAGCGCTTTCTCTCCGTGGACTGACCCAGTCGCAATCATCCACTTTTTAAAAGGTGCTGTTGTACACGTATCAGCGGCAGCCGCAAAAAAGGCTCAGCAAAAGCCAATAAATAAGCTCTAGCCGAAAAAGGATAAACCAATGAACACTCGCCTTCTTCCCAGAGCTCACCGTTTCCTCGCCAATGGCGAGAAGAACGGGTTTGGCGGCGGCTGGATCTACCTCACTGCAGTCGGCAAGGTCTGCATCGCGCACAAGCCTGACTTTTCCCGTGGAGCGATCCCGCTGGCGCGGATGAATGGGCGGGATGTTATTCGATACGCACCTCGCGCAGACTGAAAAGGAAACTGAGAAATGACGACATTCGATAAGAAAGCCTTTCTAAACCTCGCAGATAGCCCTTGGCTCGGACTCAAGACGATTGCCGACGAGTTCGAGCGGTTGCACGCAGAGATCGCGGCACTGAAGGCAGAAACTGAAAAAGAAAACTTTAAGATGTGGGCTTCTGTTAATGTCCTGAAGCATCATCTGGAGGTTATCGATCCGAAGGCAGAGCCTTGGGGATGGGCTGTCCTGGATGGCGACAATAACCCATTTACTAATTTTGGTTTTTGTGACCGTCAGTCCGCTATAGAGAATCCTGATGTGCATGTTCTTTGGTTCGAAACCGAAGAGGATGCCGGTATTCTTAGTGATGCGCTAAACCTTGGCCATGTTGTCAGGGTTAACCAAAAGACCCTGGAGAAAATCTAATGGTTGCAGGATTTGTTGTTACGTCGTTTTGTGTCATGATTGTTTGTTTGTTGGTGAAGGCTTATCGCTAGCGTAGCGCGGGGTGCCCGTAGCTCAATTGGTTAGATCCGGCCGCTCATAACGGTCTGGTTGTAGGTTCGAATCCTGCCGGGCGCACCAAAAAGGAGGGATCAGAAGTGCTACAGTCAATTAAGGCGCTGTTTGGATGGCACCGACGCAAGGCGGTTTGTCCCCGATGTAAGGGGGCTCCTGGGAAGAAGGGTCCGTGCGTTTACATGCGACTCGTGCATGACACGTACCGACCATGTCGGTGCTGCCAAACGTGCTGGAAAGAGTGTCATAACGACGCAAACTAAAGGGCCGATAGAGTGGGTGAACTTTACACATTCTCACCGACAGCGCTCCGCCGCGCGGAACTCCAGGAAAAGCTCTTGGCGGGAACGATCTCCCGCCGGGAGACATGGGACCTGATCGAACTCGATCGGGCGCACAAGAAACTTCGCGCCGACCTGATCGCTAGCGTTGCGCGGGAAACTCCGCGGAAAACGCGCTTGCGGGTTGTAAGAAAAGAGGAAAACTAAAGTGGAAACATTAACGATTAACGGCTATGCACTAGCTGCTTGCATAGTTGTAGCTTCAAAGGAGACGACGCGATACTACCTTAATGGCGTAAACGTTAAGCGCGACGCAACAGGAACGACCTACACAGGCTGTGACGGTCTCGCTGCACTCTTTGTTCGAGATGAAACCCCCGAGGCTTGCGGTTTGTACATCGACATCATTGTGCCCCGTATAATGTGCGCCACCCCAAAGAAAGGTGAACTAGAATATAATAAAATGGTGCTACGAGAAGACGGTTTTTTGGAATACTTTGGCCGCGTAGCGCGACAGGTTGAGGGGCCTTATTCAAACGTGATGCGCCTTGTTCCTGAACAAGCAAGTCGGGTTACGGCTACGCAAATCCAGGTTTCACCAATCTTAATAGGGCAATTTTCCAAAATCAGCGACATTCTATGCGAGAAAAAGGGGCTTTGTCCCGAGTTTTTGCCTACTGACGGACAAGATTATCCGATGATTGTGCGATTTTCTGGCTCAGTTGGGAATCTAGGTGCTTTTGGGCTGGCTATGCCGCTCCGCATCAAAAATGATGAGCCCTGGTTTCGTCCATCGTGGGTTGTTATCGAGTCTGCTGAATGATCCGCAGCGATGAAGAGTTTATCATTTCTGGTGAGGCCCTATCGGACCTGGAGGAGCTGCATGAGGAAGCCTATCCGGAAGAGATCCGGGGCGGAGTTATCCTGGCGCGAGCAAAGAACGGGACGTGGCGCTTGCGCGGAACGATCTCGGGCTATGCGGAATGGGGCCGCTACGGCTGGCGCGTCCTGCACGAATGCGAGCGCTGCGGCGAAGAGTACTGGGACGACGAAACTCCGCCGTGCGGGCACGCGCAACCACCGCAGGACTTTTGTGACATGCCCGAGCCTGTAGATGACTGACCGACCGCGCCACCGTGTCGCTGAAGACGAGGCAAAAGCTCTGCTAGCCCGCCTTGGAATCTTTTACCGCGCTGGCATCAAAGCCAGCGCGATAGCCGGTTTTGCTGGCGTAGATCATAGCCATGTTCGCAAAATCTCCACAGGGCTCCTGTATCCGGGGCCGGAAGCCCTCACGAAGCTGCATCGAGCAATGGACAGCATAGTCGTTACGTTGTCGGCAACTGAACGTGAATTTGAGCCCCATGCGGCTTATTGGGACGAAACAAAAACAAATATCCTGCGAAAAATGTGGTACCAGGGGGAACCCCTGGCTAAGATCGCCGAAACGTTTGGAACGACGCCAGCGGCAATCTCGGGCCGGATCGGACGCGCCGGGCTCAAGCGGCGTTATAAAAGGAGAGTAAGAGTCAGCAATGGCGACAGTTGAAGTTATCAAAAACGGAAACATTCTGGAAGCACCGACCGAGGCAATCGTCAACCCGGTTAATTGCGTTGGCGTCATGGGCAAGGGGTTGGCCCTCCAGTTCCGGCATGCTTTTCCGCGGATGTATTCGCAATATATGCAGGATTGCATCGCGAAGCGCCTGACGCTCGGGAAGGTTCGCGTCTATCCGGCCGAAGGGCTTTACCGTTTCATCATTTGTTTTCCGACTAAGTGGCACTGGCGAGAAAAGAGCGAGCTGTGCCAGATCCAGTTCGGGATCGAGTCGCTGATTAGCACCATTGTTGCGGAACAGATCAAAAGCATTGCAATCCCTGCGCTCGGTTGCGGAGAGGGCGGCCTGGAATGGGATGATGTCTATTGGTCAATCCAGAATTCCTGGCTTCCGAGCATTCCTACGCTTGATCGCATTCTTCTGTTTGAACCTCACGGGAGGTAAAAGGAATGGGCCGTTTTCTTTGCCTGTTAGGCTTCCATGATTGGGTTCCGTTTAAAACCGCGCCGACGTGGAGTTCATGTCAAAGGTGCAAAAAGTTGAGGTGGCGCTATGTCAGAATCAAATAAAGATCCCTGGAAACGAATAGCTTATATCGTGACACGTGGACGTGGCCTTTATCACACGTTCGACAGTGTGTGGACGGATGGGAGCGAAGCTGAAACGTATGCGTCAACCCTAACGGATGGCCAGGTCGAATATTGCCTGCCGCTAGAGCCGCGGACTGGGGACGGATTGCGGAAGGAGATCGACAAATCTTTGCGGATACCGCGTAACTTAGGACGGGCGGTATAAGGCAAATGCAAACTTTCATCCGAATCTTCGGCGCGTTCATCGGGATTTTGTTTGCCTTCTCCTTCGGCCTGTTTATACTATTCCACATCTACAAACACTATGGGGTCTGGTGAAACGATGACGATGGGTGGGTGGCCAGAAACATCCCGAGCGACTATGACAACGTCGCTAGATTGGGTGCGGCGGGCACGGGAGCAAACGACGACAGTAGCCTATGCCCTAGGGTGGCGTCAGCCTACCATGCGGGCTCCCCGGCAATATCGCCGCTTGCACGACGGTAAAATCGAGTATGATCCAGAGACTGGATTACCTAAAAATGTTGATCAATAGTAGTCACCCGCACAACGACCGCGGGCTTGACGCATACTTCACACCGTCGGAGGCTATCGACGCCCTTATCCGCTTGGAACGTGACCACATACCGGGCAGGCTTTGGGAACCTGCGTGCGGGGACGGGGCTATCGTTCTCCCGCTCCGCCGCGCAGGCTACCTTGTAGCAGCTACCGACATCGCGGATTACGGGCTTGATTGCTCTGTCAGCCACGTTGACTACCTGGCGGCAGACATTGTCCCACAGACGGAAGGGATCATCACAAACCCACCCTATCGTCTTGCGTTAGCGTTTGCCCGGAAAGCAATAAGCGAAGTTGGGTACGTTGCACTATTGCTCCGAACCAATTTTCTCGAAAGCGTGTCACGCCTCTCCTTCTTCCGGGAATACCCTCCGGCACGGATTTGGATTTCTTCCCGCCGTTTGCCAATGATGCACCGGTTTGGCTGGACCGGGCCGCGCGCATCGAGCAATACTTGCTTTGCCTGGTTCATTTGGGACGCAAACGCGCAACAGAAGCGAATCGTTGATTGGTTTGATTGGAAGGAAAATAACGCGAGATGACAGACTTTCAGGAACTCTTCAGGCTTAATGAAATTCCATATAAGTATGGACCTGACTCCCTATCGGTACGCGCCACAGCTCCTTTTGCTGGGCAGGTTCTATACTTCCTGCATTTATCTAATGCCTGGTGCTACCTTCGCAACGATAGCAATACCCGTTGGGATCTAGTGGATGTGCGCCCACGCCACGAAGTAGGAATCTAAAGCCGAATGAGAGCCACAACCAAAAAATAATCTTCGACTATGCTGTTGACAAGTTTGGAACGGCCCGAGTCACAGAAATGCTAGACTACCCTATCGAATGGGTAGCTCTCTGGCGGGTTGGGCCCACGCCAACGGACGAAGACGATGGCTTTCCGCTGCTGGACGGCGATATCCGCGCGCTAATTGCGCACCTGAAGCAGGAAAAAGTTTTGGTGACGAATCACGACTTTCCGCCGATCCCTTTGCGGGACATGGATTGGTCCGCCGTTACCGACGGCTATGAGCCGGGCTGCCCTATCGGGCGTGGGCCGACCGAAGAGGAAGCCGTTGCGGACTTGATAGAACAACTCACTGAAGCGTAACGCGCATACGTAGGTATAAGACCTGTCTCTTATACACATCTGACGCTGCCGACG
>ERZ761599.129-NODE-129-length-17797-cov-4.508229_pt1 | contig 17797 bp, 27 predicted proteins | sample MGYA00511878_ERZ761599 | MGnify/ENA primary metagenome ERZ761599 (study PRJEB28899, sample SAMN03785569) | bioreactor sludge metagenome | biome: EBPR Sludge; feature: EBPR Bioreactor; material: 0.22µm filtered reactor supernatant | place: Saint Lucia: Queensland...
GGCCCGGACGGTGCTCTATGGCTAACTCGCCTGTTACTCCCGCCACAAGCCCGCTCTTGGCCTTTGTTTCCCAGTGGCCCGATGCCACCCGCCACACCCTCACCCAAGACGGCGATTGGGCGCGCAACATCCAGCCCGCCTTGGCTGAACTGGCAAAAATCATCGCCCTTGAACCGGATGCCACTATTCGGCTCTCCGCCACCCGCTTGTTTATGGAGTGCCTGTATTGCCATGCGCGAACAAGGAGTCAAATTCAGACAGCCATTGAAGCGGCCACCGAAGCTCTTGGCCCTGAGGGGGAGTTGTGAGCGAGAAACCCAAAAACACCTTTATCCCCAATAGCTACCAAAAGCCAAATGCGTTTGTGGATGAACTCATGCGGCTTCTTCCGCCCGCCTGCAACCTGATTTTAGATGTGGCCTGTCGGCAGATTCTTGGCTGGGAAGAACATCGCGCTTCGCGTCGTGACCGCATCAGCCTATCTCAGTTTGAAGACCTCAGCGGCCTATCCGTGAACACCATCCGCACCCACTTAGAGATTTTGCACGCGGCCAACATTTTAGTGCCCGATGGTCGCCCCAACTTACAGGGTCAGGAATACGAGTTGAACCTAGGGCAGTTAGGTGAGTATCGGGTGGATTATCTGCGCGCCCTTCCGCGCCGGCGGGGTGATATTTCGCCCGCCCTGCAATCCCTAAAAGCCCGTCGGCTTCAAGTTGAACTGCCTATAACTGGCGGTACTGGGGTATCAAATTTTGATACCCCTCAGCCCTATCAAAATTTGATACCTTCCAATGATTGCAAGGGAGGGGTATCAACGATTGCAAGGGAGGGGTATCAATCTGTGCAAACACCAAACTCAAAACTCAAAAATATACCTTTAGAGTCTTTATGGTTAAAGGTATTGGGGCTTGTGCGGGCAGAAATTCCGCCCGCCACTTTTGAGACTTGGTTATCCGGCGCTGAATTGGTTGGCGTCCAAGACAATCTGTTTCAGGTGGCCACTCCCCATCGCTACGCGGCAGATTGGCTCAATGACCGTTTGGCCCGCACCTTTTCGCGTCATGCGTCAGAAGTGACCGGGCAACCCGCCCAAGTGGAATTTGTGGCTCAGGAGAAAACCCATGTCTAATTTACCCTCCTTGTCCATTCCAGATGGACAACTCGATTTATTTGAAGCCTTCGGCCTTCAGTCGGTGCCCTTGTTTTTAGAACCAGAACCACCGCCAGCGGAACTCACTTATACCCCCGTCAACGTGGAGCAGGTTTACGGCGTGCTGGCTGTGGTTTCCCGCACCAAGTTCACCGCCTTTGGCTCGTTGGAATCCGATGACTTCCTGCAAGAAATGTGTCTCAAAGTCATCACCACGCCCATTCAGCACCCCGGCGCGGCCATCACCTTTGCCAAGCGCCGCGTCCTAGACCTGATCCGCACCGAGAATCGGCGTTCACATCCCGCCCTCTTGGAAGAAGATTTCTTGGGCCATGACTCTGGCGATTTAATGACTCAGGTGGACGAGTTGATTGATTCCGGCATTCCCGCCTTGTCTCTGTTTGCCTAGCGCGTCTATTAAACATGCACGGAATACTTTTTATGCACGGGAAAACCATCCCCTTTCGCGCCCGGAAACTCGGCGCGGTGGTGTGTTACTCCTTCCGGCCAGCCGTCGGCGAAATACACACCATCACTCTAGCGGCCAGTTCCGTTTGGGCCGGCCTCGGGGCTGTGGCCCGTGCGCTGGAGCGTTATGCTGAATGATTTTCGGGAGGGCGGGGCAGGGCGGCGGCTCACGGAAAAAGAAAACCGGCGCTTAGTGGCTCAGGCCAAGCGCCATCCGCAATCAGATGCTTTTGAAAATCTTGTCCGCGCCCATGTGGGCGCCATTGTGAAAACAACTGTGAAATTTCTCTATCGGGTTTCTCCCTCCTTTACGGCCTCAGATTTAGAGCAAGAAGCTCTTGCCGCCTTCTGGAAGGCCGTCCGGCTGTTTAAGCCACGCCGTCAACCGCCAGTGCGCTTTCTCACCTATGCCATTTGGGTCATGCGGCGTGAGTTGGGGCGCGCGGCAGATAACCAAGCGGGTGATATTCGCCTGCCCGTGCATCGTCAAACCCGCCTGCGCAAACTGCGGGCCATTCAAGCCCAGCACCTTGGGGCCACGGGCAACAACCTGCCTCTCACCCATTTTGCTTCTGCGGCGGGTCTCAGTGTCAGCCAAGTCAAACTCATTCTAGAGTCGCCCCGTGTAGTGGTGTCGCTGGATCAGCCCGTCGGTGAAAAACAAGACGAGACTCTGGCGGATATCCTGCCCCTCGCGGCGGAAGTCGCTCCCGCCATCATCCCGGCCCACGCCCTTGCAGAAGTTTTAGATGTGCTCCTTAGCCCCATCCAAGTCCGGGTTGTCGCCCGGCACATTGGCCTGTCCGGGCGGGCACAAACCCTGCCCGAGGTCGCCAAAAGTCTGCGGCTCTCGCCCGCTTCCACTTTGGTCGTTTGGAGCCAAGCCCTAGAAATTCTGCGCCAGCCAGAAAACGCCCGCTATCTCACGGCGTTGGTGGATGGCGAGTAACACATAAGGAAACGAGAAAATGTATCACAAGTTGGAAATCATTGGTCGTTTAGGCAAAGACCCCGAAGTGCGCTACCAGCCCGGCGGTCAGCCTGTGGTGTCGTTTAGCGTTGCTTCCTCCGAAGAATGGAAAGGGCAGGACGGCCAAACGCACAAACGCACCCACTGGTGGCGCGTCTCGGCCTTCGGCAAACAAGCGGAAACCATTCATCAATACCTGCACAAAGGGAGCTTTGTTTATCTGGAAGGGCGCTTACGGGTAGATGAGCAAACCGGCGGCCCGCGCCTCTACACCCGGCCAGATAACACCGTCAGCGCAAGTTTTGAAGTCACCGCCAACGTCGTCAAGTTCTTGTCGTCATCCCGGCCAGAGCATCATGCAGAACCAACCCCCGAAGATGTCTTCGAGGGCGCTTAGTTCCTGCCTACTGTTCACTGCCTACTGCCTTCTACCCACACTAATTCACTTTTCTAAGGAGAAACCCCATGTTTAGCAATACCCCTCGCCTAATTGAGCGGCAGGAAAAACGCGGCCAGCAAGACCTGGTGGGAAGCGAAGCGTTGCCCATCAAAATGAGTGGCGCTACCCGCGCCCATTTAGAAGCGTTTGGTTTTAAGTTTGGGCAAGATTTAGATGATTTGTTTGTTCAGGCGCAATTGCCGCCCGGCTGGAAGAAGCAAGCCTCAGACCATAGCATGTGGTCGTATTTGATTGATAACCAAGGCCGCACCCGCGCCAGCATCTTCTTCAAAGCGGCGTTCTATGACCGCGATGCCTTTATGAGCTTCACGCCCCGCTTTAGCATTAGCAAGAAGGCCGTTGTGGGTGACGATCAGTACCGCCCCGGCGCTCAGGTCGTCGTGGTAGTCGTTGACAAGCTGGGCAACGCTGAAGTTTTCAAATCTCAAATGTCGTCCCCCAAGCCAGATGGCTACAACCGCGAATGGTCAGACGAAATTGATGCCCTGTCCCAAACGGCGGTTGATTTCCTACGCGCCCACTATCCCGATTACGAAAACCCACTGGCCTATTGGGGTTAACCCCCATCACCGGAGTGAAAATGAAACTTTCAATTCCTTCTTCCGACCTCAAGTCCGGCCTTGCCCGCGCCATTCGGGCCATCGCCATTAGGAGTACCTTACCCGTGCTGGCCAACGTCAAGCTGACGGCGGATGACGGTGGCCTGACTCTCTGTGGCACCAACCTTGAATTTTACATTTTGGCCCGCGTCTCGGCCAAAGTCGAAAAACCCGGCGCGATTACGCTCCCCGCCAAAACGCTGGCGGATTTGGTCAACACCCTTCCGGCGGATGAAGTGGTTGAACTCACGCTCAACCCCAAGCTGGCATCGGTGTCCATTCAGTGTGGACGCATCAAAGCCAATCTCAAAGGCATACCCGCTGATGAGTTTCCCAGCCTGCCTGATGTGGATCAATGGACGGCGGCGGATTTGGACGCCCGCGCGGTGGCGGAGGCCTTGCAATCCGTTTTGTTTGCGGCGGCCACCGATGAAGCCCACCCGATTCTCACCGGCATCTTACTGCGCACGGATAAAGAGTCGGGCGCTACCTTCGCGGCCTCGGATGGATTCCGCGTAGCCCAGCGTCAGCTCTCGCTCTCCAGCAATGGGGCCACCCCCGCCTTACAAACCGTCATCCCCGCCAAAGCCCTGCGCGAATTGGCGGCCATGCTCTCCGGCGCGCAAGCCGGGGATACGCTTGAAATGCGCCTCAACCCCGAACGCGGCCAAGTGTTTTTCGCCATTGCGTCCGAGCAATTAATGGCCCAAACCATCGAGGGCGCTTTTCCCGCCTACCAAAACATCCTGCCCAAGTCCTATACCACCCGCGCTGTTCTGGAAGCCAACGGCCTGCGCGCGGTGCTCAAGGCAGGTGATGTATTTGCCCGCGAAAGCGCCCACACCATCCGTTTCAAAGTGTCCGCTGGCACCGAAGTGGAACCCGGCGCGCTCACCATTTTGGCTACCGCCACCGAAACCGGCGAAGGGGAGGGGGCTTTGTCGGCCAGCGTAGAAGGGCCAGCCATTGAAGTGGGCCTGAACGTCAAGTTTTTACTTGAAGCTCTGTCGGCCATCAAGAGTCCGCACGTCGCGCTGGAACTGAACACCCCCACCTCGCCCGTCGTTCTGCGGCCCATCGGCGCGGCGGATGATTACCTGTATGTGCAAATGCCCATGCACCTGTCGAGATAAGCCATGCCCGAAGTCATCACCTACGTCATCACCATCGCCCTGTGGCTCACGCCCGTCCCCGCTCATGCGGAGGGGCGGCTGGTGGTGTACGGCAACCAAAACCTTATCGAAGCCAACGCCCAATTTCGGGGCTATGACCTAGCCCCTTATCGGGAACGGTGCGGCGTGTCTGCCCTCAGCCCGGCTGACCTCGGCAAAATATATTGGCTTCGTCCTTCTTCAGACTCGCCTTGGTACGGCCCCTGTCTGGCGGTAGATGTCGCCAAGCGCACTGACTTTTACACCTACGTCACCGAACTCAAAGAAGTGGCGGAGATTCCGCGTTGGTTGGCCACCCGCTGGGGTGCGGAGTTTTCCCTGCGCGGCGAAGTCGCCGTCAGCCTGTGTCCGCCCCAATATCACAGCCAAGCCCGGCCCTACGTCCTGCCCCCGCTGGAGCTAACCAACCTGCACCCGCATCCCTCGTTTTATCCCTATCCACCCCAACAACTACCGGAGCCATGTCCTGCCCCTCGGCTGGCTACTCCCCATTAAAACACCATGAAAAACTTTCTCGCCTACTTCATCACCACCCCCGTTACGCCCACCCTGCATGATTTGACTCTGCTTGTGGGTACGGCCCGCGCCGGCTTTGAGCGCAACACCGAGCAAGAACCCACGCACGTCTTTGTCTCGGTCAACGTGTCCTTTCCCGCTGGCATAGAAACCATCAGCGGCCTCACCCTCGTTCAAGATACCAGCTTCCGTGGCCCGCGCCTCGGCGTCGGCATTCTAGTGGACTGAGCCATGACGATTCAGCGCGTGTGGGCCATGCCCGCATCCGATACGTTTGACGTAGCGCCCATTGGGGAGCTAGTTAAGCGTTACCTGCGTCAATCAACCGTCAGTATTGATCCGTTTGCCCGCAACAAACGCTGGTGTACCTTCACCAATGACCTTAATCCCCACACGGCGGCGGAACACCATCGTGATGCCCTTGTTTTTCTACGCTGGCTCAGACTGCGCGGCCAATTGGCTGATTTTGTAATTTTTGACCCACCCTATTCCCCACGGCAAATCAAAGAATGCTATGACGGCATTGGTCTAAAGATGGGTGGCGAGGAAGCCTGGCGCACCCAAGGCTGGACGCAAGAGCGCCAAGTCATTGACTCTTTATTAGCAGTTGGGGGCGTGGTCATTTCGTGCGGCTGGAACAGCACCGGCATGGGCATTGGTCGCCCCTATCGGCGGCTAGAAACGCTCTTGGTTTGTCACGGCGCGGGCCACAATGACACCATTGTGGTTGTGGACAAAAAACTCGCCCACCAATCCAAGCTACTCTAACTCGGCCTTCCGCCTACTGCCTTCTGCCCACTGTTCACTGCCTTCCGCCATGCCCTCCCGTGATGTGAAACGCCTCAACCCCAAGCTGTTCCCCAAGCGCCCGCGCGGCAAGTCCTACGGCGCGCCGGGTCTGGGGGCCAACCAGCTCAACCAAGCGGCCATTGATTACATCGTCGCTTGCGGCGGAAAAGCGTGGCGCAATAACACCGGCGCAATGGTCAAAGAATACACCACCAAGGCCGGCGAAAAGAAAAAGTCCTTTGTCCGCTTCGGAGAAAAGGGCAGTGCGGATGTGTTTGGCCTCCTGCGCGGCCTATTTTTCGCCATCGAAACCAAAACCCCGCGTGACCGCCTCAGCCCGGAGCAGGCCGCTTGGCTTGAAGACATAGAACGCTGTGGCGGCGTGGCCGTCATCGCCACCACGGTAGATGACGTTATCGGCGCGGTACATCACCATTTTCCAGATATGCCCCTCTAACCATGAAACATTCAGCCCCCAAAATCTCACCCGAACTCGTGGCCCGCTTCTATCGGCTCATCCAATCACAGGGGCGCGGCCAAGTTCACGCCCTCAAGGCTCTGCTTGTAGCCAACCAACTCGGCCTCAACGGCACCCGCGAGAACAAAGAACGGGCGGTGCGCGCCCTCCATAACGCCTGTATCGAAAATGATTGGGCCGTCTGCTCCGGCAATGCCGGCTATTGGTGCCCCGCCAATATGGATGAAGTGGAAGAGTCAACCCGGCGCTGGCTCTCCCAAGCGGCAGATATGAACCGCAAAGCCCAACGGCTCAAAACCGCCGCCGCGCGCGAACTGGCCCAAAAACCACTCTCCCGCCACGTCAGCCCGGCTCAAATTTCACTCGGCGTTTAGCGTCTATTACACAGGAGGCCTTACTTCTTCAAGTGTGGAGCGCTTCGTGGTTCGTCACTAAGACGTAAGTCGGGCCGGATAACCGGCTCGGCGTGTGCAGGGTTTCTGGCGAATAAAACTCAACCTATCTCCCCCGCTTGCGGGGACGGGTGGGGTGCGGTAACGCTAGAAAAAAAGCTCACCGTGGGGCTAACACGGGGCATTGCACCAACCATTGCTGGCCAGCCGAAGCGCTTCACATCTGAAGGAGTAAGCATCACTTATGGACTATGAATTTCACATCTATTTCCCCCGCACCAACGTTCACGAACACAAGAAAATGTGGGGCCGCACTCGGCAGGAAGCCTACCAAGCCCTGCTTGAACTCCAGCGCCAGCACACGGGCGGCCTCTCCGCCTTTGAGATTGTGACCGATGAACCTGTACAAACTCGCCAAGTCCCTGCGCGCGCGGGCCACACGGATTGAGAAGCGCCTAGCCCGCGTCACGGATCAGAAATTGGCCCATGAACTACGGCTGGATGTCAAATACCTGCGCCGTCTGGCTTATCGCTGTGACCCGCGTTTACGGCGGGTGCGTGGCCGGCGCATTCCCGATTATGGATAAATATGCAAACTAACATCACCGCTACGGCGATGAAATAAACAACTCTTTTCAAAGGATAACCCCATGAAACTCAAGACTCTTTTCTCGATTGTGGTGTTGGCGCTTTCTCTGTTGGCGTGTACACCGCCTGTCCAGCAAAACGTACAGGAGCGGCAAAGCGCCCTTGGCGTGCCTTCTGGCTCTAGCTTTTTCTATGAGGCCCGCCAAATTCAAGACATTGAAGAATGGAAGGACATACCCGGCAAAATTGTGATTCTTTACATCAACTTCCCGCCCGGCACCGATAACGTCATCAGCTTGCAGTGTCGCGGTGTTCCGGCCTCCTCAACCGAGAGTCTGGAGCCAAACGCGGGCGCTCCGCGTGACGTCACGTATGATTCATTTCTTGTCCCGGTGGACGGCGTGGATATTTACACCAACGAGTTGGCGGGCCGTGATGGCACCTTTGGCGAACCCGTTCACTTCCGCCAGTGCCTCACCGTAGATGGAAATTACATTGATATTCCCGCCTATGGTGTGCCCTATCTGGTCAGTAGCGCCCCGTACACCTTCCCGCCTTCCACTATCAAGCGAGACTTTGAAGCCGAGGCCCGGCTGTTGGTGGCCGAGCAAATCATACAGCGGGGTGGGTGTGTCAACCCCGAAACCCTTCTAGAAGAACCCTGCAAATAAGGAGCCAATGATGACCAAGTATTTTGACCCATCTCCTGGCAAGCAAGACACGGGCCGCGCGTTCGGCTGGGCGTTGTGGGGCGCGCTCTTTGTGATTGTTGTGGGCTTGTTGGTGTTTGCGTTGCGCTGGATTTTGGTGCCAACGCAGGTCTTAGATCCGAATCGCATTCAGCGGCTTTCTCAACAAGCCAACGAACACTGGCAAAGCCTACAAGCCCAACGCTCCAGCATTGCGGCGCAGGCGGCGCAACTTTCTGACTTTGAACGTCTCTATGGCGCTGATGCCAGTGTTTGGCCGCAGGGCAAACAGCAAGAATACCTGCAATTGGCGGTCACAGTGCGCAATCTCAAAACGGCCTACAACGCCTCCTGTGGGCAATATAACGCCTTGTGGCAAGACGAGTGGCGCGACCTGCCAGCGCCCGATGACCTGCCGCGCCGATGTGAGTTTTTGGATTAGTGATGCCCAAAGCCTACTACAACGAGTTTGACCCGTATGCCGCGCAGTGGCTTCGCAACCTGATTGCGGCGGGGCATATTGCACCGGGCGACGTGGACGAAAGAGATATACGCGCAGTGCGACCCGAAGATTTGAAGGGCTACACCCAAGTGCATTTCTTCGCCGGCATTGGCGGCTGGAGTTATGCGCTCCGGCTGGCTGGTTGGCCCGATGATGGGCCTGTATGGACTGGTTCATGCCCATGCCAACCGTTTTCGGCGGCGGGCAAACGCAAAGGAAAGAAAGATGACCGTCACCTATGGCCTGAATTTTTCCGGCTCATCCGAGAGTGCCGCCCTGCAACAGTTTTTGGCGAGCAAGTTGCAAGCAAGGACGGCCTTGCGTGGCTCGACGATGTTCAAGCTGATTTGGAAAGTACGGATTACGCCGTTGGGGCGCTTGATTTATGCGCTCCGGGCCTCGGCGCTTTCCACATCCGCCAAAGGCTTTACTTCGTGGCGCACACCCAAAGCTGGCGAAGGGATGGGGCGCTACAGTCGCGTAAACGGCAAGGATTTTCCCAGCTTATTCAACCAAGCGCAACTGAGCACATGGCCCACGCCGCGCGCGGAGGAGCGCCAGCAAGTGAACAGCGCGGACAACTATCAGGCGCTCTCGAAGAAAGTGCAACTGACGAGCTGGGCAACACCGACCACACCGAGAGCGCACGACTCGGACAACACGGCGGGCAAGTATTACCGATCAAAGAATCAGAAGGACTTGGATTATCAGGCGATGCTTTCGGCATCTGGGCCAACCCCCACTGGCTCTACTGCCGTGATGATAAGTGGCGGCCAACTGAATCCCGGCCTGAGCCGCTGGCTGATGGGCTATCCCATCGGCTGGGATATGTGCGCGCCGGAGAAGGTCAAGAAATCCTTAGCCCGCTCCAAGAGAAAGCCTTCAGCCGCGTTAGGCGGCTCAGGGGCTACGGTAACGCCATAGTGCCGCAGGTGGCGGCGGCGTTTGTTCGAGCGGCTATGGAGTATGTCCGATAAGGGTCATTATCGGACATAGATAAACGTCTAAAGAATATGAGAATCAAAACTGACACCTTAGGACGATTCACTACATTGGCGGCTGTGACAACTGCGATTTTAGCGTGGCGATATTCACAACGGAATGTGAAACGCCCGCCGAAGTACGGAAAGCCGTCAAGAAGCACGTTCGGAAAACAGGGCATAGTGCGTGGGTGGAAAGCGGCTCACATACGCATTACAGGCCCGCCCGCGCCCGGTATGACGGCGCATAACCGCATTTTTGGCGGCTTATACGGCAAATTGTTTGTATAAAACACAGTTAGCCCGCGAAAGGAAAAAACAAAATGGATGAGCTAGAAGAAAGAGTTTGCAAATTCAACAGTCTGTCCCTCCCAGGTCAACCGATGGGTATGCACATGGGCACGAGTTATTTGGTCAATGAACTATGGCGCGAAATCAAGCGTTTGCGCGGGCTAACACCGCGTGCAGGCGACGGGGCGGAGTCGGTCTGCCCTGAATGCGGCGCGAAATTAAATTATTGTACGGAGTGCGAGAAGCGCGTAACGCCCCGCGCCTAACGCAAACCGTTGGGCAGACACGCTCAACAGAAAGGTAACTCAAAATGAGATTCGGTAAGTTTGAAATTGGCTTGTTCCCGCTACTTGTCACCCTAAGCGTAATTATGTACATCGTTGACAAAATTGCTCCGTTGGTTCTGGCTTGCAAATAGTCTGCCCAACAAAGCGTGCAACTGACGTGGCGGGGACGGACAAGTCCTAACCGCCCCGCAACTAGCGCATAACCGTTAGGTTGCTTTCCATGTATCCAATTTGCGAAGAATGTAGAAAAGAAATGACAGGGGTTAGTTTTTCCCGTGAGTGGTATGGCGATGTGCGCGTTGATATTCCAGTAGAGTTTGAGTGCCAAACTATTGGGTGCAAAAACGCGCAACCTAACCCACAAATCCAGCGGATTGCGCCGCTCGCGCCTGACCAATCCGAAATTTCAGACATGGCGCAACCGCTGATTTGAATCGTTAGCATCCCCGCCCTAGCGCAGGCGGAAGGAGAGCCGCAGTGAAACGCAAACTCAACGCGGAACGAAAGTAAAAAAACCAACTCTACCGGGTGGCCTAGCACCTACCGGCCACCTACTAATCTCAACGGAAAGGATGCTGAATGGCAAACAAAACAATTAGCGAAATAATCAAAAATAATTTTGGTGATGTTTGGGTTCGGCGCGTGTGGGAATATGGTGCCAAGCGGGCGCTCGGTCACAGCAAACGCAAGTATCAAGCAGAGCTAATAACCCCTGCGAGCAAGCGCAGACTTGAAATGGCCTTATCGGGTGTTAGGCGAGTTGAAACGGTTTATAGAATTTCTGCCAATCCGATTGAAGAACTTCAAGTGACCACCGACGTTATCAAAACGACCGGCAATGAACTTTACCAACGGGCTACGTCTAAGAATCCCACCACGCTATCAACACACGCCTATCATCTCTTGAGACGCGCCGGTTGCTTAAACGCTGATAGAAAAATAGACAAAGAAAAACTAGCCAATATGCTGGTTTGCGGAAAGTTTTTTGGTATTCGTGGTGCCGGAAAGAAAACCCTAAAGGAATTGTGCGATTGGGTTGCTTCTCAGAACGGCAATCACCCAATTACCCAGTGACCAATTGGCCCACTGGCTAATTCACCCACTCACCCAATGACCAAATAACCCAATGACCCACTCCCTCACCCTCCCCACCTCCCGCGCCCAGCGCTACCTCGCTGGGTCAAAAGCCGCCAACACCGTGCGTGCCTATCGCGCCGCCTGGGGAGCCTTTCAGCGCTACTGCCAGCGCCACGGCCTCAGCCCCCTGCCCGCTACGGCAGAAACGCTCGTGGCCTACATTGCAGAGATGGCCAAGCACTACCGGGTGAGCACCATAGACTCTCACTTGGCGGCCATTTACAAAGCCCACAAACTGGCCGAGCACGAGTCGCCCACCAAATCCCAACTCGTAGAAATGACGATGGAGGGTGTTCGGCGAGAGCACGGCACCCGGCCCACCCGCAAAAGCCCCGTCACCCGCCCCATCCTGCGGCGGCTCATCAGCACCCTGCCCGCTAATACGCTGGCGGGCCTGCGGGATCGCGCCCTGCTCCTTATCGGATTCGCCGGTGCCTTCCGGCGTAGTGAATTAGTTGCCATCAAAATTCAGCACTGCGAATTTTCGGAGGGCGGCGTAAAAATCCTACTCCCCCGCTCCAAAACAGACCAACATGGGCACGGAGAGTACAAACACATCCCCTACACCACACGCGGCGGCCCACTCTGCGCGGCCACCGCCCTGCGCTCTTGGCTGAGTGCGGCCAACCTCACCAGCGGCCCGGTCTTTCGGCGCGTGTGGTGTACCAAAAACGGCATAGAGAAAGTGGGCCGCGCCGCCCTGAATGATAAGCATGTGGCCCGGCTGGTGAAGAACTGCGTCACTGCCGCCGGCCTCCGCGCCGATGAGTTTGCCGGTCACAGCCTGCGTTCTGGCTTCGTCACCCAAGGCTTTGCAGACGGCGTGCCCCTGCCCCACATCCAAAAAGTCACCGGCCACAAGTCCGAGAGAGTCTTAATGACCTACGAGCGCGGCGAAGGCAAGCTAGAGCGCCAAGCCGTGGCTACAGTCTTAGAAGGCGACTGAGGAAAGAATATCAGCGTCTAAGTAATAGAGCGAAGAAATACGATGGATACACCAATGAAAGAAATCAACACCGCCGTGAACCTATTTACCGTCTGGCTGTTTGGTAAATCATCGTTCTTAAAAGTCACTTGGGATTCGGAAGGCTGGTGGATAACGGAAGACGGCATTCGCTACACCCAACACTGTTCCGTACAATCCATCGCCGCCAATGGTTCATGCGGCATCCAGCTCGTGTTTTTTTCTTTGTTAGTCACGTTTGCTTGGGCTAAATAAGCGCATTAAATCCCATTGTTTGTCAATCACCCAATCACCAAATGACTCAATAACCCAATGTCCCAATCTCCCACCCCCGCCCAACGGCTCAAGACTCTTCGCGCCGAACTGCGCCACACACAGATGGAGAACCGTCTGGCGCTCAACCTGTACCGCGCTGGTGCGCGCAAAGCCAAGCGGCTGGGCCGGGAAATCAGTGAATTACGCAAGCAAGGCAAGGTGAAATCATGTTCTTCACGTTTGAAATCTCGCGCCCAATCCAGTGGCGTCCCGGCTTCTACCGTTGCGCCGGCATGACCACTTGGCGCGTTTGGTGGCTGTGCTTCTCTGTTTCCTGTCATCCCATGCGCTTTGACGAAATGTTGGAACTCGCCCTTTCTGGCGAGGCTGTTTGGGATAACCGTCGAACAAAATCACCCACTCGCCCAATGCCTAAATGACCCAATGACTATGAAACTCAAACACCTTAACTTCCACGGCCTAAAACTGCCCATCGAAGATTACGCCATCAGCGGCAACGGCATTGTGGGTATCAAAGAAACCGGCAAAACCTACACCGCCACTTGGATTGCCGAGCGCATGATGGACGCCGGCATTCCATTCATCGCCTTTGACCCTATTGGCCGCTGGCGCTTCCTCAAGGTCGCGGGCCAAGGTCAAGGCTATCCCGTTGTGGTGGCGGGCGGCAAGTATGGCGATTTGCCCCTCACCCCACAAAGCGCCCCTGAGATTGTGCGCGCCGCCATGCGCGAAAACGTGCCACTCGTCATAGACCTGTTTGATAAGCGCCTCACCAAAGCCGATTGGCGTCGCATCGTCACCGAATGCACGCGCCTGTTGTTGTACGAAAACGAAGACTACGGCCTGCGCCACATCTTCTATGAAGAAGCCCCTGAGTTCGTCCCGCAAAAAATCAACCCCGGCTACGGTGAAGTCTATGCCGAGATTGAAAAGCTGGGCCGCATGGGCGGCAACTCCGGCTTGGGCTACACCCTCATCGGCCAACGCGCCGAAGAAATCAACAAGGCCATTTTAGAAATCTGCTCCAACCTGTTCCTGCACCGGCAGGTAGGCCGCAACTCGCTCACCGCCATTGAAAAGTGGCTCCGCATGATTGACTCAGAGTCATCCCAAGCCATCACCAAAGAACTATTCACCTTGCCCAACGGCCAGTGCTTAGTGTGGGCCTACGGCGTGCCGGGCGCAAAGCGCGTCACGGTACCGCAAAAGCAATCGCTCCACCCCAACCGGCGAGACCTAATCAAAGCCTCGGCTGAAGCCGCCAACTACACCGTGCGCGATGTGTCCGGCTTCGTCTCGCAGATGAGCACTACGTTGGAAAAGCACCTTACTGAAGCCAAGGAAAATGACCCGGCCCAACTCAAAGCCCGCCTGCGGGAACTAGAGCGGCAACTTAAGATTCAGCCCGCCCCCGCTCCCGCCGCGCCTGTAGAAATTATCAAAGATGAACACATTGCGGCGCTCAATAAAGCGTTAGAAGAATTTGTCGCCCAACGCGCCCGGCTTCTCGCTCAACTGGAGATAGCTCTAACCGAATTTAACGCCAGCAACCAGATATTCAACGCCCAAATGCTGGAAGCCGTGCGCCCCATCGCCGAAGCGCTCAATAATCGCAAGGCGTGGCATGTTTCGCCCGTTGTTATTCGGCGTGAGTCTGCACCGGCACCGCTTGCGGTAGTTAAGTCTGGAACACTTAGCACCAAACTTCCCAAAGCCGAAAGCCGCATTCTCGCTGTATTGGCCCAATACCCCCAAGGCCGCACCAAGACTCAGGTGGCCGTTATCGCCGACTATGCCGTTTCGGGTGGCGGTTTCAACAACGCCCTCGGCGCACTCCGCACCGCAGGGTACATCACATCCACCGGGGACTATCTCACCATCACAGACGCGGGCCTGCAAGCCCTTGGCCACTGGCAACCGCTTCCCCTAGGCCGTGAACTTCTCAATCATTGGATGCGGGAATTATCCAAGGCCGAGCGTTCCATATTGCAAGCGCTGAGTGAAGTTTGGCCTCAATCATTAACCAAAGAGCAGATTGCAAACAACGCGGGCTATGAAGTTTCGGGCGGCGGATTCAACAATGCCCTAGGCCGCCTGCGCACCCTAGAACTCATCACCGGCAAAGACCAAATCAAGGCCAGCGATTCACTCTTTGAGTAAACGCCATGAAAGAATCCCCCATCCTATTCTCCGGCCCAATGGTGCGCGCCATTTTGGAAGGCCGCAAAACCCAAACCCGGCGCGTTATTAAGTTTCCAAAGCACACCTATGATCCAATCGGAGAAGCATCTTGGATTAAATCTGTTCACCAAGATGGTGGTGGGAATTGGGTGGCTTGGTCAACGGCGGAACCCGGCCTAGCTGAATTTACTAAGAAAGCGTACCCAAACGGCGAAGGCTTCAAATGCTTATACGGCGTGCCAGGTGATAGGTTGTGGGTGCGCGAAACATTCGCGGAGGCTGGTCACGACCTAATCACCTACAAGGCCGATGGCACAACTCGTCAGGTTGATCGAGAACTTGATAATAAAACTTCACAGTGGCGCCCCTCCATCTTCATGCCCCGCTGGGCCTCCCGCATAACTCTGGAAATAACCAGCATCGGCGTTCAGCGTCTACAAGATATTACCGAAGCGGATGCCATTGCGGAAGGCGTCACACTGCCCAGCAACACCGTCACCATGTACCCCGGCATTTACCGAGACGCCTACGCCCATTTATGGGACTCACTCAACGCCAAACGCGGCCACAGTTGGGCCACCAACCCGTGGGCGTGGGTGATTGAATTTAGGAAGGTCTAAATATGAAACAATTTTACGCCGTAGCTTTTTTTGCACAAAACGCTCATTCCTCCAGAGCCGCATCTGGGTGGGTCTGTGGCACAAATGATTCCGAAGCCGAAGGAAATGCCATGAATGTGTGCCGCAAACGATACCCAAAGGCGGATGGCTACTACTCCCATCAGGTGAGTCTTTATCACATCGGGCAAATCTCGGATGACGGCAAAACCATCACCACCAATTTGGGCGAAAGATTCAATTTCGCAACCAATAACCCAATCACCCACTGACTAAATCACTCAATCACCCAATCATCAAATGCTCAACGGCAACGCCCTCCACCTCCCGCTAGCCAATGCAACCGTCCAGTGCGTCATCACCTCCCCGCCGTACTGGGGCCTGCGTGATTACGGCACCGCCCAATGGGTAGGTGGTGATTCAAGCTGTGACCACAAACCCAGCAACACCCCCGCCACACGCGGCCTAAAATCATCCACCCTCAACGGCGGCAAGAAAACAACCGCCCACCAACAAGAAGGCTACGCCGTCACCTGTTCGCGTTGCGGCGCAACCCGTGTAGATAACCAACTCGGCCAAGAACCCAAACCCGATTGCTTAGGCTGGGCCACCGGCCACCCCTGCGGCCACTGCTACGTCTGCCACATCGTACAAGTCTTTCGTGAAGTCTGGCGCGTCCTTCGGCCAGACGGCGTGGCTTGGTTGAATCTGGGGGATAGCTATATTGGCGGAAAAGGCCAAAGTGGGCAAGGCAATAGTGAATACCAAGCCGCCCGCGCCGCGTCTGGTGAATCAATTAATCAAGCCCATCATCAAATAGCGGGCAGGGGAAAAACCCGGCCATCTGACAATTTGACCGTGCTTAAATCCCTAAACCTGAAACCTAAAGACCTAGTAGGCATCCCGTGGCGCGTTGCCCTCGCCCTGCAAGCGGATGGTTGGTACCTGCGCTCAGACGTTATCTGGCAAAAACCTAACTGCCTGCCAGAAAGCGTCACAGATCGGCCTACCAAATCCCATGAGCACGTCTTTCTGCTGTCCAAAAGCAAACAGTATTTCTATGACCACATCGCCATCCAAGAACCGCAAACAGTCGGTTGGAACAACTCATCCTTTACCGATGAGCGCGATATTCTAACCAAGCCAAATCTTGGCCTAAAACCGCGCGCAAATGCGGCCGCCCAATTTGCGCGGCCAACTGGCAACAAACACAATGGCAACAGTGTGCCGGGCCAAGCCTACACCCAGCATCGTGAAGACCGCGAACCGCGCACAGAAACCGGCTGGCGCAATAAGCGCGATGTGTGGTCAATCCCCACTCAAAGCTACAGCGGCTCACACTTCGCAACCTTTCCCGAAGATTTAGTTGAACCCATGCTCCTCGCCGGCACCTCCCCCAAAGCCTGTGAGCATTGCCGCGCACCGTGGAAGCGTATCATCCAACGCTCCCTCACCGCCCATACCGGCGAAACAGAATCTGCTTACGAAAAAGGCACCACCGCTCACCGAATGTCGCTTCTCCGCCAAGCCGCCCGCGAACAGGGCGGCGAATACGTCAACACCCCAACCACCATCGGCTGGCAACCCACCTGCCAATGCGCCCACAACACCGGCTCAGCCCGCTGTCTCGTCCTAGACCCATTCGCGGGCACCGCCACCGTGGGCCGTGTGGCCGCCCGGCATGGCCGCCGCTTTGTCGGCGTGGAACTCAACCCCAAATACATTGAGCTGGCAAAACAACGCACCGCCAACGTGCAAACATCCCTTATCAGCGTCTTATAAACAATCACCCACTGGCTAAATAACCCAATCGCCCAATAACCAATGCTCCCCACCTACCGCGCCCCGCGTCGCCCACTTATCGCCCCTCGGCCCACACCACCGCTGGCCCCAACGGGCGTCAAACTCCTACCCCCGCACGGCTACACACCAGAAGAAGCCGCGCGCCTTGAGTTTTCCACCACCCCGCCCGCCAACTTAACGGCGGTTATCCTAGAAATGGCAATAATATACTTGACACACCTTGACAAACTATATCAGATATGATATAGTTTCTGTCATGGAAATGCAAGAACAAACCCCACAGACTTTACAGGAAGCCATCCTGTACTTTTCCAACCCCGATACTTGCTTAGATTTTACCGTCAAACTCCGCTGGCCGAATGGCGTTACCTGCCCATTCTGCGCTGGCAAGTTTCACTCTTTCATTTCCACACGCCGAATCTGGAAGTGTAAGGCGTGTAAGAAGCAGTTTTCGGTCAAGCATGGCACTATCTTTGCTGACAGCC
>ERZ761599.137-NODE-137-length-16636-cov-12.837344_pt1 | contig 16636 bp, 18 predicted proteins | sample MGYA00511878_ERZ761599 | MGnify/ENA primary metagenome ERZ761599 (study PRJEB28899, sample SAMN03785569) | bioreactor sludge metagenome | biome: EBPR Sludge; feature: EBPR Bioreactor; material: 0.22µm filtered reactor supernatant | place: Saint Lucia: Queensland...
AGTTTCCTTTCACCAGCAGTATACCCTAGTGTTTCCAAGCTATTGAGACTTTACGATACTATTGACAAACAGCACTAAATATGATATAGTGTAAGAAATCGAATCAAAATCTAAAACTTGGAGGATATAGAAAATATGGGATTCATAAACCCCGCAGTCGCAGAAGAAGCTCGTGAAGAACTTGAGCCGGTTACATACATGACGGTTCAGGAACTCCTAAGAGACATCGGTCGTCCTAAGGAGTTAGGGAGGCTAGGAGTGATGCCTTATCAAAAGGACAGCAAGGTGGTCATAGGAAGATGGTCTAGACCATTGGGTAAAGACCTTATGATTTCCCCCTTGGAAGGCGAGGAGCATACCGAGTCAGTTCGGATCCTCGAGGAGCTACAAGTCATTTTTATGCATAATGGAATGGTGTTTTATAAAAATGACGATTGCCCTCAACACCATCGTCCTTTAGGTTCGGGAGATTGCTACTGTGAATCGCGTTAGCGGTAATCAGGAAGAATATTTGGCGAAGACTATAGAGTCTTCGCCTCTTTTTTATTACAAATTTTAAGTGTTTATTATGCTAAAATTAAGGATATGACTATTGGAATTGAGGCTGAACGGGCAAATCATCCTGCAAAAACAGGGGTTGAGCATTATGCCAAACAGCTGATTTTACATCTGGCCCAAATCGATTCAGAAAATAACTATATTCTCTATTTGCGTACCAAGCCTGAAGACTGGTTTTTAAGTTTACCGAAGAATTTTTCGGTGAAAGTAATTCCTTTTCCAATTTTCTGGACTCAGCTCAGGTTAAGTTGGGAAATGTTGTGGTATCCACCTGATGTGCTATTTGTTCCTGCTTCGACTCTTCCTTTAATTCATCCAAAAAGTGTTTACACAGAACATGATGTTGCTTGGATTTATTACCCAGAAGTTTTCACATTTTACATGCGATGGTTTCACCGAATATTTTCTTGGCTTGCCAGAAGCGGTGCAAAAAAGATTATCGCTATTTCCGAAGCTACAAAACAAGATTTGATTACTCATTATAAAGTTACACCTGAAAAAATTTCAGTCGTCGCACACGGATATGAAGTTTCAAATAATCAGTTGCACGAGTTGTCCGAAGAAGTTAATCAGAAATTACCAGAAAAATATATTTTGTTTCTTTCAACCATTCAGCCTCGTAAAAATCTTGTAGGCTTAATTGAAGCGTTCGCCGAACTAAAACAAGAACATCCAGAACTGCCTCACAAATTAGTTGTTGTTGGTGGTGCTGGTTGGAAATTTGAAGAAAGTTTTCAGGCCATGAAAGCTCATGAAGACATCGTTGTTTACTTAGGCCGTGTGAAAGATAATGAGCGTTGGCCGATTTATTCCAAAGCGGACTTATTTATTAACGCTAGTTTCTACGAGGGTTTTGGGATGTGGATTTTAGAAGCTTTTGAATGCGGCGTTCCAGTTGCGGTTTCAAATATTTCTAGTCTACCAGAAGTAGGTGGTGATGCGGCAATTTATTTTGAGCCAAGCGATCGTGATGAAATAAAAAATTCAATCTTAAAAGTTTTACAGAACGATAATCTAAAACAAGAATTAATCACTAAAGGTAAAGAACGACTCAAAGATTTTAGTTGGGAAAAATGTGCACGAGAGACTTTGCAAGTCCTGACTTCGATACAGAAATAACCCCACTGTCATTCCTGGCGACCCTGAGCTTGTCGAAGGGGAGACCGGGAATCCATTAGTAAAATAGTGGATCCCCGGTTCTCCTCGCTACGTCCGCGCAAAATCTCTACGAGATTTAGGCGGACTACGCTCGGAGCCCAGGGATGACGGTAAATTAAATAACTCATGCTAGACATAATCAAAAATAAAATTCATCTAACTTTATTCTTAGCCACTTTGTGGCAGTTAATTTCGATTGGTCTAGTTTCGGTTGGTGTCTGGTCACCCGAGGTTGTTTGGATTAATTTCGCACTAATCGCACTATTAATAACTGTACTTCCGAAGATGTACGCGGTGGGAGCCTTCTTGCTGTCTTTGCCATTTATGGTGGTTTTACCTGAATCGTTGATACCTAATTTACCGATGTGGCGACCTCTTGTAGCTTGGTTGTTTGTTGTGGTTGCGGTTAAGTATCTATGGGAACAGTGGCAAGTCAATGAAGGTGTGATGAATTATGTTCGCCGCGTTGCGAAAGAATTTTACGAACAAAAACTCAATCCATGGGATAAATGGCTATTCGCTCTAGTTGGATTGATGACTATTTCATTACTAGCGGCGGATTTTGCAGGACATGGATTAAAGCAAGTCGTCTTTCTAATTAACACTTATCTTCTTTATCTAGCTTCAGTGATCGCGATTAAACATTTCGAGGATTGGGAGAAGTTACAATCTTTGTTGAAGTACTCTTTGTTGATAACGGTGGGCCTTGGTTTTGTGCAATACTTCGCGACTTTCACAACTGAGCCATATTATTTTTGGCAGTACTGGGCAATGTTAGTTTCTAGCGTCTATTATGGACAACCACTTGCTGAAGTCTTGGCGTATTCTAACTCTTGGTTTAGTGCTGGCGGCGGCACTAGTTCTTTGCGCATGTTTGGAATTCTGCAAGATACGCACGCTTTTGCCATGATTGCTGTTTTCGCATTGGGGCTTTGGTGGTCTCGCGCAAGAATTGAATCAATTACCACAAGAGTCAGACACATTTTACGCGATCAACAAAAACGCTATTGGGTAATTTTAGTTTTAATTAGTTTTGCGATTATTGCTAGTGGTACGCGTGGGATATGGGTGGCGATGGTGTTTCCAGTCGCGGCAGTGTTAATTTTAATTTATAAATTTAAAGCGAGATTGCTGGGCGCGTTGCCGCTACTTTCTTACACGATAATTATTATTTTATTTTTGATTTCTCCTTTTATTACCGCGGGTTTTAATTGGATAAGAACAGTTGCACAAGACGATAATATTTTACGACGCGTTGCCAGTGTTTACGATTTACGTGAAGCTTCGAACGTTGGCAGACTAGAAATCTGGCAAGAAAGTTTGAAGTTTAGTTTGCAGAATCCACTTGGTACAGGTTATGGAAATTTCATAACGTCGATTGTTGACGTCAAAGAAGGTGCTAGCTTTGAGGAGGTTTCGAGTGATGTGAATTTGTATTACAACTTACCGCAAAAATTTGTAACCGCTCATAGTTTATATCTACATATTTTAGTGGAGATTGGAATATTAGGAATCATCTTATTCGCAATTTTCTGGTGGCATGTTGCGAAACAAATTTGGTCTGCGATTATTGAATCAGAATTTGCATATTCCAAACTAAATTTATTTTTTGTTTCAACAGCTATAATCCTACTGTGGTTGTTGGCTTATGGTCTGTTTGATGTTACTATTTTAAATGAACGCGTACTTCTATATTTGATGGCAATTTTAGCACTACTAAATATGGCTTTACGCAACAGACCCAAAACCCTCTTTTAATATTTATATTTATGGACGAACAAAACTTAAATCAATCATCAGTTAACACTGAACCTCAAAACCAGGTTCAATTAAAACCTATTCACCCATATCGTAATTCAACAATTATGTATTTGATTGTGATTGCTTTACTGTTTGGTGTGTTTAGACTAGGCTATGGAGCTGGGCAATCGGGTTATAGTTTTGATGTTCGTGAATTTAAAATCGTGAACCAAAGTGGTCAAGGTATTAATGTTGATTACGGATTACTTTGGGAAGCAATCGATGTAGTGAATCGCAAATATATCGATAAAGACCAGATCGACCAACAAAAGGTTTTGTATGGAGCAATTTCTGGAGCTGTGAGATCTGCTGGTGATGAATACACAGAATTTTTTGACCCTGAAACTTTGGCTCAGTTCCGATCCGAACTTCAAGGAACATTCAGCGGTATTGGTGCGGAAATTGGTAAAAGCGAAGGAAACATTGTAGTGGTCGCTCCGCTTGCAGACAGTCCTGCAGAACAAGCAGGTTTGCGCGCCAAAGATATTATTGTAAAAGTAGATGACCAAACTATTGTAGATTGGAATGTTGATGAAGCCGTTTCGGTTATTCGTGGTGAAGCAGGGACTCAAGTCCGTTTAACGATTTTCCGAGAAGGAAATGGTGCACCATTCGAAGTTACAATCACTCGTGCTCAAATAGAAATTAAAAGCGTTACCTTAACTTATCGAGAAGTAAATGGACGTACTGTAGCAATTTTGAAGATGTCTCGTTTTGGTGACGATACGGAGCGATTGCTTAATGCTGCTATCACAGAACTACAAGGCCGAAATGTTGCGGGAATTATTCTGGATATGAGAAATAATCCTGGTGGTTATCTTGAAACCTCGGTGGATGTTTCTTCTGAATGGCTTGAACGCGGTAAGTTGGTTGTTACAGAAGCTCGTAGTGACAGTGATACAATTACTTTTAACTCTAGTGGAAGCAATCGACTAGGTAATTACAAAACAGTTGTATTGATCAACGGTGGCAGTGCTTCGGCTTCAGAAATTGTAGCCGGTGCGTTGAAAGATAATGGTAAAGCAATATTAGTAGGTGAGCAAAGTTTCGGAAAGGGAAGTGTGCAGGAATTAATTCCGCTACGAAATAATACTGCGGTTAAAGTTACGATTGCAAAATGGATTACACCATCAGGAAAAAATTTAAATCAAGGTGGAATTGAACCAGATATAAAGGTTGAAATTAGCTCTGAAGACATTGAGGCAGATCGAGACCCTCAGCTAGATAGAGCGCTCGAAGAAGTTCTTAGATAAAATTAAAACGGTTCCAGTAAGAGTTGGAACCGTTTTTTATTTTCGATTAACAGATTTTACCACATCCTGATAAATCTGAAGAATCTGAAAGAGTGTTTGGCACACCAATGTACACAGTCCGATGATAAGAATCAAAGATAGACTGAGTAATAGTATTCCGATTGGGGTGAGTAAAGAACTGTTAGTCATGGTCCCTCCGTGTTTTTGTCTTCGAAAAATTGAATCATTTTGCCAAGAGTGAGAGAAACGATAAGCAAAGCGAAATAAAAGGTCAGTGCTAAAGGCCATTCCCACCATCTGACAGCTTTGTTAGACATAAGTTTTCCTCCTTTGCCAGTTGCCTTAAAATCCGATAAAATAAACTTAATTGACTAGATTTTACTATGAAAAAGATTACAGCACAAGAGTTGCGCAATAAATGGATTGAATTCTTTAAGACGAAAAACCACACTATAATTCCTTCGGCTTCACTTGTACCCGAAAATGACCCATCGGTTTTGTTTACAATGGCGGGAATGTTTCCGTTGGTTCCATATTTGATGGGGCAAGAACATCCTGGTGGTAATCGGGTTGCTAACATACAAAAATGTATCCGCACAATCGATATCGATGAAGTGGGTGATAATACTCACCTAACTTTTTTCGAGATGATGGGAAATTGGAGCTTTGGTGATTACTTTAAAAAAGAAGCTATCGAATGGAGTTTCGAATTTTTAACAGATGAAAAGTGGTTAGGCATTCCTTTAGATCGTCTAGCATTTTCTGTTTTTGCTGGTGACGATGACGCGCCTTTCGACGAAGAGAGTTATAATCATTGGCTTCGCTTAGGCGTTCCTGCAGAACGAATCGCTAAACTTCCTAAAGAAGATAATTGGTGGATTGCAGGCGAGACAGGTCCGTGTGGTCCCGACACAGAAATGTTTTTTTGGATTGACGATGGTACTCCTGCGCCGGCGAACTTTCAAGAAACGGCTAGTGATAAACGCTGGGTAGAGATTTGGAACGATGTGTTCATGGAGTTCGAGAAGAAATCTGATGGCAGTTTAGTTCCACTCGAAAATAAGAACGTTGATACTGGTATGGGTCTTGATCGCGTTGTCGCTGTGTTGAATGGACACAAGTCTGTCTACGATACCGAATTGTTTACAGGCATGTTCGATGTCATCGGTTTATCACAGGATATTTTATCTGGTGACGAAGTTCGCAAAGCAAGAATTATCGTTGATCACATTCGTGCCTCTGTGTTTATTGCAGGCGATGGAGTAGAGCCATCTAATAAAGAACGTGGATATATTTTGCGTCGCTTGCTTCGTCGCGCGATGGTTTACGCAAAGTTGTTGAACCTTCAGGAAAATTGGTTGAAAGCTCTGGTTGGTAAAGTTATGGAAGAGTATAACGAGGCTTATCCGGAACTAGTTGTAAACAGCGCGAAGATTTTCAGTGTGATTGAAGGGGAACAAGATAAATTTGGTAAGACTTTAGAAAAAGGGTTGAAGGAATTTTCCAAATTATTCGAGCGACGTATGCACCACCCCGGCGACTCCGTCGCCACCCCTCCTCAACAAGGAGGGGAAAACTCTCCTCCTTTCCAAGGAGGAGTACCGACCGAAGGTCGGGGAGGTGGTTTGACTGGAACCGACGCGTTTAACTTGTACCAAACTTACGGCTTCCCATTAGAGCTAACAGAAGAATTAGCAGAGAGCAGCGGTCAGGAAGTGAATCGCGAAGAATTTTCTAGTGAGTTCAAAAAACATCAAGATTTATCTCGAACAGCAAGCGCGGGAACTTTTAAGGGCGGATTAGCCGATCATTCGGATATTGTGGTTCGTTATCATACTGCTACCCATTTGTTACACAAAGCATTGCGCGATATTCTTGGAGAAGAAGTTTGGCAAAAAGGAAGTAATATCACAGCCGAACGCACCCGCTTCGATTTTACCTACCCGCAAAAGATGACCGACGAACAAAAACAACAAGTCGAAGACTTGGTGAACAAATGGATTGAAGCAGATGCAGAAATGAAACAAGAGATGATGCCGCTTGAGAAAGCCAAAGAATTAGGCGCGATTGGTCTGTTCGGAGAGAAATACGCCGACACCGTCTCTATATATACAGCTACTGACAAAGATGGCAACGTGATTTCTCGCGAGTTTTGCGGAGGCCCACACGTTGAGCATACTGGTGTAATCGGCAAATTCCGTATTGCGAAAGAAGAAGCAGTTTCTGCTGGCGTACGTAGAATTAAAGCCGTGATCGAATAATGAAACTATACGTTGATCACATTGTAATCTCTGTCAATAATCTCTCCCAGAGTGTAAAGTTTTATGAGAAATTTTTAGGGAAAGCAGTAAAGAGTAAATGGGATGCATCATGGAAGGTTGGTCAGACCAAGTTGTTTTTGACCTCAGCGTACAAAAAGAATGCGAAAGTATTTGATAAGCATAATTACGGATTGAACCACATTGCTTTCGGAGTATCTAGTTTAAGTGAGTTAGAAAAGATTGAGTCCATCCTCAATAAAGCAAAAGTTAAGCACAGCGGAATCAGTAAAGATCGGTACAGCAAAAAAAGTTTCCTTTGGTTTGACGACCTTGATAAAATTAGACTAGAGTTTTATTTAAGATAGCTTATTCTTAGAAACAAAAATGCAAATTAAATTTTACAACACACCCGAGCCTGAAGAGTTTAAGGACATCAGTCATGATCGTCCCAACTTTTTGGATTATCAGCCAGACTTGGTGTTGCTCGAGAAACTGCATAAGAAATTCGCTGGTCATAAAAAATTAATCGTTATTGGCCATGGTGGCAGTATCACAACTTTCGCAGGTTTGTACGGCGCACTGAAGTCTAAATCAACAAAGAAAGCGTTTTTAGTAAGCACTAATGATCCAGATTATTTATCTGAGGTTAAAGCACAAACTAGTCCGCATGACACAATTGTTGTAGCTGTTAGTAAATCTGGTGAGACCGTGACCCAACTGGAAGCATTGTTGCAGTTTATTGATTATCCGTTGCTAATCGTGACGGGTGCTGCAGGACCGCTTGCCGAAATTGCGCATCAGTTGAAGTCAGAGGTTGTAATTCACCCACCAATTGGTGGACGTTTCTCTGGCTTTACCGAAGCAACTTTGGTGCCAGCGGCTTTGTGCGGCTTTGATGTTGAAAAGATTGTTAAGGGTGGCGCGGAGTGGCTGGTCAAATTTAACGAAACTAATCCTGCCTACGAGGCAGCGAGTATGTTTGCACAGCTCGAAGGACAAGGCGTTGTCGATGTATTTATGCCGTTTTACTCTAGTCGCTTATTTCCTTTTTCCAATTTAATCGTTCAATTGTGTCATGAAAGTTTTGGTAAAGAAGGAAAAGGTCAAACTTACTTTGCTCATGAAGCACCAGAAAGTCAGCATCACACTAATCAAAGATTTTTTGGTGGGCAAAAAAATATTGCAGGTTGGTTTATAAGCAGTCAAAATTCCCAAACCGATTTAACAACAACAGTGCCAGAAAATTTAACCGACATTCCTCTCAAAGAGCAAACTTTATCAGTGTTAGATAAAATCCCACTCCAAGAAGCTTTGCAGTTTGAACGAGAGGCAACTATTGATGATGCAAAGATGAACGACGTTCCAATCGTTGACATGCAACTGGAAGAGCTTTCCGAACACCATTTAGGTGAACTCATCGCTTTCTGGCAAATGTACGCGGTGTATAGTTCACTTTTCCGTGCCGTGAACCCGTACGATCAACCCCAAGTTGAGGCTAGTAAAAAAATCAGTTTTTCTCGAAGGGAAAAATTCCAAGGGAAATTATAGAGCAGAATACCCGGCGAAAGCCGGGGTCTGCAGACTGGGATGATAAGAAAGACCCCGGATAGCCCTTTAGGCTTCCGGGGATGCTTAATAAAGAATAGAATCCCCAGCGAAAGCCGGGGTCTGCGGACTGGGATGATAAGAAAGACCCCGGATAGCCCTTTAGGCTTCCGGGGATGCTTAATAAAGAATAGAATCCCCGGCGAAAGCCGGGGTCTAGACCCCACAATTGGTGCGGGAGTTCTTTTTTTGAGTTGATTCTTTGGTTTGCCATCTCTTAGAATTTTCACTAGAATAAGGAAACAAAGGCAAATTATGAAAACTATTTACTTAAATTTAGAGGACGATGTAGCTAAAACCGTGGCCAAAATCAAGGCTTACAAAGGTGAAGAGGTGGTTTTGGTTATTCCGAAAGACAGTTATTTGTTAGGGGATAGTATTAACCTACGTCTTCTAAAAAAGCAGGTAGACTTGCTTTCTACTAAAGTTTCTGTGTTGACTATGGATGTAACAGGCAAGATGTATGCCAGAGAAGCTGGTTTTCCATTGAAACGTTTGCCAAAAGTTGCTCCGAGTAAATCTTTTTCAGATATTCGCCCTCAGACTGCAATCAAAATTTTCAAACCTCACGAAGTTGAAGATGAGGTGTCAGAACCCGTAAAAAAAGAGATTGAACCAAAAGCTCCTGCTCGAAAAAAAGTTCTTAGAAAAGTTGCCGCAGCAGGTGGAGCTAAAGCTGGAGTTGCCGCACCGCGCGTAAACTCTTCTAAAGTTTATAAAACTAATAAGCAAGTTGCCGCACAGAACTTGCCATCAGATTGGCTAACCGAAAATAACGAGAACACAAAACCATTATCAAATAATGTGTTTATGCCCCCTGATACAGATGCAAAGCAATTACCTCACAAACGTTCTTACTGGAAGTGGGCGATGGGTTTTGTTGTTGTAAGTGTCATTGCAGTTCTAGTTTTAACTTTAGTAGTGTTACCTTCGGCAACCGTAACTATCTATGCAAAAGGACAAAACGTCGCACGTGATTTGGAATTAACTATTAATAGCAACGCTTCAGCAGTCGATGTAAGTCGCTTAACCTTGCCAGCTTCTGCAATTAGTGAATCAAAGCAAGCTTCTCAAAGTTTCAATGTAAACGGTAAGAAAGAAGTTGGTGCGAAAGCTCAAGGCCGGGTTGCGATTTACAATCTCACGGGCAGTCCTTTGAATTTGCGAGAACAAACCACAGCATTAACCGTAGGAAGTAAGACTTACTATTTTGTAGGTGATCAGAACGGCATCGTCGCTTTAGAAAATGCGAACAGCGACAATAACGCAACTGTTGCAGATATTATTGCAGCTGACGGGGGTGAAGATTTTAATCTACCAGCAGGAACTCGAGTTGAAATTAACAACCAGGCATTCGGTAGTCAGCCACAGCGTTTGTATGCAAAGACAGTGACCCAAGTCATCGGCGGGTCTTCTAGATTTGTTTCTGTGATTTCAACAGAAGATATTTCTGGTGCGCAAACAACATTGATTAGAAATGCGGTAGATGAAATCAATCGAAGTCTTCCAAACAATCGTAAGTTAGTAGATGGTGCTTACGCTGTAGATTTGCAAAATTTCACCACCGATAAACCTGAAGGAACAGAAACCACCACCTTTAACGCGAGCGCCACGATAAATATCAGAGGATTGGCTTTCAATGAAAGCGAATTGCGCCAGATGGTGCGCAGTAGGTTAGAACAAACCTTAGGTGATGATAAAACTTTGCAATCACCAGAGCTAGACGTGGTTGTAAATAAAATTGGCCGTTTGGATTACGATGCAGGTTTAATGCAATTATCATTACACTATGAAAGTGTTGCGTTACCAGCCTTAGATGAAGCGGCGATTGCCAACCAATTAACTGCCAAATCCCGCGTAGAAGCGGAAGACATACTCCTAAATAATCCAGACATCGAAAGAGTTGATATGAAGGTCGCTCCAACCTGGCAAAGTAGTTTCCCAAGAGTAAGCTCAAAAATCCGGGTAGAAGTTGTGAAATAAAGGGATGGTCATTGATTGACCATCTTTTTTATACAAATAAAAAAGCCTTCACAAAATGTGTCGGCTTGGAAATGATGATTTGTTAATCATCATGCGAGTGTAGCGTAGCGTTTGATATATGACTCCACGAAACAGTCATCGATCAGGTCGCTCGCTCCGCTGAATGTGATATCCTTAATATCCTCTTGGATAGTGAGGAAGTTGGCCGCACATAAGCCATTAGGGCTTTCGTCGTCATATGCCAAGCAATTTTGAAAGGCGTTTTTGTAAAACTTGGCGTCGTGTTGTCGGCTGGAATACTTCTTCCTCAATTCATATGAAGTGAAGAACTGGTATGGAAGGAAAAACAGATCAACCTTCCAATTCTTAAGTTCTTCAACAGCTTTGAATCCTGCAGACTTCAATACTTCCACGCCCATTGGGTTAGCAAAATTTTTTGGTTCTCTGCTGACCGTTATCCCTGGATAATCATAGGACATAAGCCCGATTTTCATTAGCGGAGATTTATGACCTGCAGCTTCGTGAGCTGCAATAATAAACTCATGGTCGCAGATAACGAATATATCCAAATCATTGGGTATGCAATCCTCTCTGGTTGCAGAGCCGAAAAGCACGATTTGAAGATATTCTTCCGCTTCTGGTCGACATAGTAGTTTACGGACGCTCTCGGACCATTCGATTGTGAAAGCTGAAGCAAATTTAACAAAGTCTTGTAAAGCAATGTGGTTACTCATTTTGACTCCTCCAATTTTAAATTTTCGAACTCCCACATTATACAGATTATGCTAGTTTCTGTCAATAAGTAACTATATTTTAGTTGACAAATCCTTTTTCTGTGTTAAAATAAGAACAATCTGTAATTTAGTAAATTCCGTAAGGAAATTCAAGAATTTGGGTAGTTCCGAACAAAATCAGACTATTGAATTAGAGGGTAAAGTTATCGAAAGTTTACCTAATACTGTTTTTCGCGTTCAATTGGACTCCGGTCAAGTAATCCTAGGACACCTTTCTGGTAAAATGCGTCTTCACAGAATTCGCGTTCTGCCAGGAGATAAAGTGCTTCTAGAAGTTACTCCGTACGATCTTTCCAAAGGACGAATCACCCGAAGACTAAAATAATCAGAATCGGTGCTAACTAAAACAAGACACCGTGGAAACCTAAGTTTCCTCAATTAGCTGCTAATGGCTAAGGATAATATTTATGAAAGTACGAGCAAGCGTAAAACCTATGTGTAAGAAGTGCAAAATCGTTAAGCGATTTGGCCGTGTTTACGTTATTTGCGAAGTTCCTAAGCATAAGCAGCGCCAAGGCTAATCCTATTAATTAGGACGCCTGAGGCGTTTTTATTGTTATTAATCACTGAAGTATGGCTAGAATTGCCGGTGTAAACATTCCAACAGAAAAAAGAATAGAAGCTTCTCTCCAATACATTTATGGTGTTGGGGCTACTTTGGCAAAGAAAGCTTTGGCTGAAACTAAAGTTAACCCAGACACTCGCACTAAAGATTTAAGCGATGTAGAACTAGACAAACTGCGCGAATTTATTGATAAGAATTTCAAGACCGAAGGTAACTTAAAACAACAAGTTTTACTTAATATCAAGAGATTAAAAGAAATCGGTTCATACCGAGGTTCTCGCCACTCCAAGAGTTTACCTGTCCGTGGTCAGCGCACCAAGACAAACTCTCGTACTCGTCATGGAAACGTTCGCCGCACTGCAGGAAGTGGTCGTAAGAAAGCTGATAGCAAGACCTAAATCTAAGAAGTAGTATGTAAATAGTAGTGAGTAAGAAAGCAAATACCTCTACTAGATTACTTAATCCTTTTTACTTAATACTTATTAATTATTCAAATGTCCGATAAAGAATTAACAACTGAATCTGAAGAAACTACAGCTACCACTGCATCGGTTGCTACTGCTGATACTGGCTCTGTTGCCGATATAGCAAGCAAGATCAAATCTGGTAAGAAAAAGAAGTCCAAGCAGAAGTTTCCAAAAGGTAAAATTTTCATCAATTCTACTTACAACAACACAATTATTTCTGTCACAGATTTAACTGGAAATGTAATTGCATGGGGAAGCGCTGGTAAAGCTGGATTTAAAGGTTCAAAGAAGTCTACTCCTTATGCTGGTGGTAAAACTATGGAAGATGTGCTGGCTCGCGTAAAAGATCGTGGATTACAAGAAGTTGATATCTTTATCAAAGGAATCGGCAGTGGTCGTGAACAGGCAATTCGTGCTTTGTTAGGCAGTGGCCTTACAGTTCTTAGTATTAAGGATCGTACTCCAACTCCACATGGTGGTGTTCGCCCAAAGAAAGTAAGACGAGTGTAGAAACCCCAGAACCTTTGCTTTCCAGTCTGGAGCAAGTCCAGACTTACAAGCAACTTTGCCCAATTACTTCGTTATTTTCCTCGGAACTTTGTCACCGTAGATGGACTACGGCTCCAAAGTTCCTCGGAAAATGGCCTGAACGCGATGGGCGGGCTTTGCCCGACCAATCCGTGCCGTACTTGGACAATTCTGAAATTTCTACAGTTCATCGATTTATTATTTCCCAATATCATGAGATACACAGGACCAAAAGTTAAGAGAGCTCGTCGCTTAGGCTTCGCCTTCACCGACAAAGACGCTAAGATTTTGCAGAAGCGTAATTTTGCACCTGGACAGCACGGCCAGAGTCGCGCCCGAATTTCTGAATACGGCATGCAATTGCGTGAAAAGCAAAAAGCGAAAATCAATTATGGTGTTACAGAACGCCAGTTCTTGCGATATTTCGAAAAAGCTTCCAATAAGCAAGGTGTAACTGGTGACTTCTTACTTCAAATGTTAGAGCTTCGCTTAGATAATATTGTTTACCGTTTGGGTTTTGCCGCAACTCGCGCGCAAGCTCGTCAATTGGTTAATCATGGTTTCTTTGAAGTTAACGGTAAAAAAGTAGATATTCCTTCATACGCGACTCGTCCAGGTGATGTAATCTCTGTACGAGAAAACAAGAAGAACGCTAAATATATGCAAGTTCAAAAAGAAATTTTAAAGAATTTCAAGTCCCAAGATTGGGTAGAACTGAAAGCGGCTGATTTTTCTGGAAAAGTACTATCTAGTCCGACTCCAGAACAAATCGGTAACCTTATCGATACTCAGCTCATTGTTGAACATTACAGCCGTATTTAAATTTAAATGTCATCCTGAGGCTGTGGCCGAAGGATCTCAATCCGAGATTCTTCGTTCCGTCCGCACAAAATCTCTTCGAGATTTAGGCGGACTCCGCTCAGAATGACAATCTAAATCAATTAATTAACACACTTAACGCAGACACACGAACATTGGCCAAAGCGTTTAGTGAAAGGTGCAACTATGCAACCAATTCCATTACCGAATCATGCCAAGATCCAACATTTGGATGGCAACCAATACGAGGTAACCCTCGAACCTCTTTACCCAGGTTACGGTGTGACAATTGCCAACGCGCTTCGTCGCGTGCTCTTGTCATCTATGCCAGGTGCGGCAGTGACTGCAGTGAAAATCAAATTCGCTGATCACGAGTTCGCAGCAATCCCAAATGTAAAGGAAGATGTAATTCAAATCATTTTGAATTTAAAACAACTTCGTTTGCGCAGTTTTTCTTTGGAACCTGTTCGCTTAACTTTAAAAGCAAAAGGTGAAGGAGTTATCACTGCCGACATGATCGAAGAAACCGATCAGGTAGAAGTTGCTAACAAAGATTTATACATCTGTACACTAGACAACAAGAATGCTGACCTCGATATGGAATTAATTGTCGAGCAAGGTCGCGGTTACGAACCTGTTGAAGTTCGTGAACATCAAAACTTAGAAGCTGGAATGTTGGCGGTTGATGCTATTTACACACCAGTTCGAAGCGTGTATTATGATGTGTCCAACGTTCGCGTTGGTGGTATGACTAACTTCGATAAGTTAGTACTCCGCATGGAAACTGACGGAACTATCACTGGTGGAGAAGCTATGGATATTGCATCTCATATCTTAGTGGATCACTTCAGCATGATGTTTAACAACGAAGGTACTCAGCGTCTAGAAATGATGCAAGAAGCAGCAGCTTTGCAAGAAGCAGCTAGCATCGAAGAAGCGCCTCTCGAAACAATGACAGAAGCTGCTCCAGAAGCTGTAGGTACTCCGATCGACGATACAACACTGTCTAATCGCGCAAAGAACGCATTACAGAAGTCTGGCATCACTACTATCGAATCTCTTCGCGCTATGACTGATGAAGATATCAACAATATTTCTGGTCTAGGTGAAAAGACTATTACTGAAATTATGGAACTATTAGGACGCACTAACTAACAAACACCTCTCTGTCATTCTGAGCGGAGTCCGCCTAAATCTCGAAGAGATTTTGTGCGGACGGAGCGAAGAATCTCCAAAGATCCTTCACTGCGTTCAGGATGACAGTAATGAATACAATATTATGAGACATCGTAAGAAGAAAAAATTTGGAAAAGGTATGGACCACCGCCGCAAACTGTTGCGCACGTTGGCTTCTTCAGCAATCCTGTACGAGAGAATTGAAACTTCTTACAGTAACGCTCGAGCTGCAAAACCATACATCGAAAAGCTAATCACTCGCGCTAAGGAAAATACTTTGCATAATCGTCGCATGTTACTTTCAAAATTGACTCGCAACGCGACAGCAAAAGCTTTAGAAGTTTATGGTCCAAAGTTTGCAGAACGCAATGGCGGTTACCTCAGAATCACTAAGTTGAACAATCCTAAAGCTGGTGCTTCGAAAGCAGTTCTAGAATTCGTAGAATAATAAACATAATGTCATTTTGATTATTGATTTCTGTCATTCTGAGCGGAGCGAAGAATCTCCAGAGATCCTTCACTGCGTTCAGGATGACAACAGTAAGCATTCAGATAATAGACATCTAAATTATGAAGACTCAAAAGATTACATTACCGAAAGTTAGCGAAGTGACCCGTACTTGGTACGAAATCGACGCATCTGGTCAACCAATGGGACGCGTGGCAACACGCATCGCTAATGTCTTGCGCGGTAAGCACAAGCGTAACTTCACTCCTCACATGGATATGGGTGATTTCGTTGTGGCGACAAATGTCGACAAACTTAAGTTTACTGGCCGTAAAATTGAACAAAAGAAATACTACAGTCACTCAGGTTACTTAGGTGGATTAAAGACTAAGACTCTAAAAGATGAAATCGTTCGTCGTCCGGAAGATGTATTACGTCGCGCTGTCTTTTCGATGTTAGACGAAATTAAATTCCGCAAGACTTTAGTTTCTCGTTTAAAATTAGTGAAGGGCGATAAGCACACTTATAAGATCGACAAACAATTATTATAAATAGTTGTCGTCCCTGCGAAGGCAGGGATCTCAAGAACTAAAATAATCGACTTTATGTCGTCCCGGCGAAGGCGGGGGAACAAATAATAGATTTAAACAATTATGGTTACTACTAAAAAAACTCCAGCTAAAAAAGTTGTAGCAAAGAAAGCTCCAGCGAAGAAAGTTGCGGCGAAGACTGAAGGTGTAGCCAAGGCTACCCCAGCAGACACAAAGCCAAAAGTTTCTAAGACCGAAGGTCATGCTAAACCAGCTGCGGGAAAATACATTTTCGCAACAGGTCGTCGTAAGACTTCGATTGCAAACGTACGTTTGTTTGCAGGAACTGGTGATATTGTTATCAACAAGAAAGCTTTTAACGTATACTTTCCAAACAAGCCTCAGCAAGACACAGCTCTAAGACCGCTTGCGGTTACTGGTTTAGCGGGGGAATACTATTTTGTCGCGCACGTTAGCGGTGGTGGAAAAATGTCCCAGGTTGGTGCGGTCCGTCATGGAGTTGCACAAGCTTTGGCTAAACTAAATTCCGACCTACAAAACGTTTTAAAGAAGAACGGTTTTCTAACTCGCGACGATCGTAAGAAAGAGCGAAAGAAGCCTGGATTGCGCGGTGCGCGTCGAGCTCCACAATGGGCTAAGCGTTAGAAATAAATTTGTTTCTTTAGCGAGT
>ERZ761599.138-NODE-138-length-16602-cov-4.472110_pt1 | contig 16602 bp, 20 predicted proteins | sample MGYA00511878_ERZ761599 | MGnify/ENA primary metagenome ERZ761599 (study PRJEB28899, sample SAMN03785569) | bioreactor sludge metagenome | biome: EBPR Sludge; feature: EBPR Bioreactor; material: 0.22µm filtered reactor supernatant | place: Saint Lucia: Queensland...
GCGTGCGCAAACCAACCAGCGCACCCAACAACGCTATTTTCGGGATACAGATTTTGAGCACGGCGGACACTGCCCCCATCGCTTTGTGCGCGTGGAAATCATTGAGGAGCAGGTATTAGCCTTCTTTGAGAACTTCCCCACTGAGTGGCAAGAGAATTGGCTGACGCAACTGGATGTCAAAAAGCAGGTCAAAGCCTTTGAGCGCCGGCGCAAGCACCTAGAAGATAAAGCCCTGCGCATCAAGCACGCCTATGCCGAAGGCATCTTTTCGTTGGAAGAACTTAAGCAAAAGCTGGCCGAAATCCAAGTTGAGCTGGATACCCTGCGCCCGGTTTCCCCGCCCAACCTACAGATCGCCGCCGAGCGGCTCCAAAGCCTGCCCCGTCTCTGGCGGGAAGCGCCTGAAGCCCAGAAACAAAAACTCGCCCAAGTTTTGCTTGAGCGAGTCTTTATTCACGGCAACAAGGTGGAGGCCATTCAGCCTCAGCCAGAAATCTACGCCTTGCTCGCGTGTCGTCTGTTGCGGACCCGACGGGCGTCCAGTTCCGAACCAACAACCCATGAATTTGAACACTTTAGCACCAGCGGCGTGCTCGTCTTTCCGCCCGCCACCCCCATCCTCGCGGCGGTGGCCGTTTTGGCCCAACCCATCCACCTTGACTCTCATATAGACATACATCTATAATAGATGTATGCGGAGGAAGCTCTAACTGCCTAGAAAGTGCCAGGTTGTACTGGCAAACGGGTGCATCCTTGGCCGGGACAAGGCGCTGATGAACGCCTTGTCTGTACCCGTTGACGACGGCTCGTAATCTCTCTCCGCTTTTTGCTTGCAACTTCACCCGGCTTTGGCTATCATCGCGGGCAGACCAGCACAGGAGTCTTGCCATGCCCGCTTCCGGCGATTTCAAAACCCTACGCGCCTATTTGCGCGCCCGTCTCGCCCGTGAAAACCTATCCGAAAATCAATTCTCTGAACACATGGGGTGGCGGCGCAACTACATCAACAGCATCATGCACGGGCTTTTTCTGCCTAGCCCCAAACGCTGTGACAAGATTGCGGCCTATTTTGGCGATGACCCTATCATGGTGCGCGTTCTCGCTGGCCACCAAATCCCCAATGACTCTTTCCTAGACCAGCTCCGCGCCCTTACCCACAACTATACCGACTCTCAGCGCCGCGCCCTCTTACGCACGGCCCGCGATTTATCTACCGGCAACGGCACTTGATTGGGGTTGATAAACTTCCACAATATAGCATTCGTGCTATTCACCAGCCCGCCTCGCTTTTCCACCAACCCCAACCCTTCCAATTCAGTCAAAATCTTAGTGGCTTCTTCCCAGTTGGAAGACTTGCCATGCTTGCGCTCTAGCCATTTCTTGAACTCATTGGTTGTAAACTCACCCGGCGCGCGCCGGCGCACTTCCATGATGCGCCGAATTTCACCCAGCGCATACTCTGGCACCACCAAATCACTACCGCTTGCGGCTTCTCTTTCCATCTTCCGGGTAACTCCGATGTGAACTCGCCTGCTTGGTGCGTAAATCTACGGTGTGTAGACTTACCCACGGGCGGCCTATAATCTCCCCATTCTCCACCGCCAGCGCCACCGTGCCCACGCTAAACGCCGTCGGGCTTTTTGCTACTTTTAGGGCATGGATATTTGGCCATTGCCAGCTCGGTAAAATCATCGCCCGCGTCTCATGGTGGCGGCGCGTTACCACCTCGCTCACATACTCGTGATAATGCCCGCGCAGAATCACCTGCGGCGGCGTCCGGCCCGCGCCCAAGTCACCATCCATGATGCTTTGGGCGTAGAGGCGCAGAACATTCCCCCTCAGCCAATCGCGGCTTCCACCGCTCGGCCCGTGGTGCGCCACATCGAACGTCACACCGCCCACGGCCTTCAACCCATGCTGAAGCACCTGCACTTTTAGATGCTTGTGCTTTTCTTCCAACTGCTTGGCTAGTAGCACACTGGCCGTGCTCTCCCCAAACTCGTGAACGTCAGTCCCCACCACTTGGTACACCATCTGGACGTTTTTCTCTTGGGCGTAATATCGCGCTGTTTCCAGCGCAATTAGAATCTGCTCCGCCGCGCTGGTCGTCACCAACTCCGTGGGGAACCTGTTTCCCTGCGTGGGGTCGCCCATATCAAACAGGGTGATGGGGTCGCCATTCGCCCATTTCAGCACGGCCTCCCTATCGCGCTCATACCACTCCCAAAACTGCCGCTGTGCCCAGTTGAGAGTCGGGCTGTATTGTTCTTCGGTATTGGGGTCGGTCAGCTTCACCGTTGGCGGCAAAAGCGCCAACTTACTCCCCGCGTGCTTATCGGACAGAATAACAGCAATTTCGCGTGGCATTCTGGTTATAAAAAGCAGGGCGGTTTGTGGCCGCCCTGCTTATTCCCTTGACTTGCCCTACTCGCCCACTTTTTCTGGGTGCCGACTCTTATTCAAAATCGTGAACACCTTGGCTTCAATCGTGGACTTGATTAAATCAACGTCCACGCCCTTAAAGCCCACGGCGTCTAAATACTTCTGCGCCGTTTCCGTGGCCCACGCTAATTTTTGCTCACCAGCTTGCTTCAGGGCTTTCGCTAAACCGCTTTGCTCGGCGGCGTACATGCCAATCGTGGCGGCCTGCTCCAAGTGATAGGCGGCTTCTGGATTCTGCTTGGTGAAATCCGCCTTGGCCTGCGCAAAGGCCTCAGCACCCTTTGACCATACATAGGCCAAAATCGGGGGCAATGCCAACACCAACAAAGTGGTGACAAACGCCCCAATGTAAGGCACTAGAACTTGTAAATCTTCCATGTTGTCTTTCTCCTCGTTAGACTCTTATCAGCCCGCCCCTTTGGCGGCCTGTCGTTACACTCTTAAGACGCGGAAGGCTTATTCAGCTCGCCCGTTCCGCCCTTTTTTTTCTCCCCCAGCAAAACATCAATCTTCATCCGCAATTCGGCTATCTCAGCATTCGCCGCCGCCAGTTGTTGGCGGAGGGTTTCATTTTCTTTGCCCAAAATCTCAATCTGGGCTTCTGAGTCGGATTGCTTTTTCCGCATATCGGCGTTTTCTGCCTCCAAGGCCATAATTTTCGCCTGCTCGGTTTCAATCTGCCCCACCATCCGCAAGTTGTCGGCCTTTAGTTTTTCCATTTCTTTCAAGCTAGACTCCAGTGAAAAAACCCGCCGCTCTAGCCGCGCCACTTGTTCTAATAACTTTGCTTCGCGCTCAACAGTCTGCCGCTTTTCGTGTTCGCGCGTCATGGCCTGTTCTTTTTCGCGCGTCTCATACTCCGCCAATTTCTTTTCCAGCTTTTCGTACATTTCGCGCCACTCGGCACTCAGGCTCATGTCCGTCTCGGCTTCAATGCTCTTGGCCTCCGCCAGAGTCTTCTCGGCTTCGGCGTCCGTCTTCTTGGCTTCCACTACCACCTTGCCCGCAATACTCTTGGCCTCCGCCAGCATCTTGGCGGCCTCAGCATTATTTTTCGAGCGGGCGGCCAAATAGGTGATCAGCGCGATAATGACACCAATCAACGCCTGCTCAACAGCCTCTGTCCACGTCCACCCGGCTAAAAAGTCCATGCCCTACGTCACCTTTTCCAAGTTGCTAATCTTGAACTTGATTTCCACCTTGAACGGCAGGTTATTTCCCAGCGTGGTGCTGTTGTAGGTGCCTTCCACCGTCAATAAACGGTAACGGTCATTGATATTCGGCACGGCCAAATCTAAACCGCTCAACACAATCGTCACGGTGCTGGCTGGCGTGATAGATACCGCGCTCCGGCTATTGATGACGTTCCCACTCCGGTCTGTCAGCGTCCAATTCAAGCCACTGTTGGGCGTAAAGGCCTCGGCGGCCTCGTTGGTAAACGCCACCTCCACCGCAAACGTGCCTTTTTCACTGGCCAAAGTCGTCAAATGAATCTTCATTCCGTCTTACTCCCCATCCACACTCGCGCCCGGCTGTTTGGCGCTGGCACTCGCCCCCATCACCCTAGCGGCTCCGCTTACGCCCGGTTGTTTGGCGTTGGCACTCGCTCCCATCACCCTAGCGGCTCCGCTTGCCGTGAGTGTGCGGGCGCGCACACTGGCCCGCAGTTTTCCACTCACCAAGGCCAAAATCGCGCTCACCACATGCGCCCCAAACGCCTCCGCGCTCGTAATCGCACTCGGCAGGAGGGTGAAATTCAACTGCCCATTTCCAAACCCCTCACCACTCGCCACACTCTGCGCCAAGAGTGTCAAATCCACTTGCGGCGCACCCACGGCCTCGGCGCTGGCAATCCCATTCGCCAATAGCGTGAAATTAACCTGCTCCGCCCCAAAGGCCTCCGCGCTCGCAATGCCGCTCGGCCCAATCGTCACCGGCCCGGCCACCACCACCGGCCCACCAAACAACTCACTACTATCAATCCCCGTCGGCGTCACATACAGTGTCAGCGTCAACGTCCCAAAGGCTTCGCCCGTGCTAACACTCTGGGCCAAGAGAGTCAAATCAAAACGAGTCGTGCCAAACGCCTCCGCGCTGGCAATGCCCGTCAAACTCAAATGCAAATCCAGCCGCGCTGTCCCAAACGCTTCCGCGCTGGCAATCGCGCTCGGCAATAAGGTTTGGTCGCCGCCCTCGTTCACAACGCTGTGGCTTCCAAACGCTTCCCCGCTGGCGATGGCCTGCAAAAGCAAAGCCAAGTCCAACCGCGCCGTCCCAAAGGCTTCACCCGTACCCACGCCACTCGGCGTAATCGTCAAATCTACCCGTGCCGCGCCAAACGCTTCTAAACTGGCTATGGCCTGAGCCAGAAGCGTTAGATTCAATTGGCTGGTGCCAAATGCTTCCAGACTTGCAATCGCACTGGGCGAAATCGTCACCCCGCCCGGCACCACTGTCTGGCTTCCAAACGCCTCCCCTGAAGCAATGCCCGTCAAAATCAGGGTGAAGTCCACGCGGCTGGTGCCAAATGCCTCCGCACTGGCAATCCCATTCGGTGAAAGCGTTACCGTGCCCGGCACCACCGTTGGGCTTCCAAACGCTTCTAAACTCCCTACCCCGCTCGGCAAAAGCGTGAAGTCTAGCCGCGTTGTGCCAAACGCTTCCGCACTCGCTATGGCTTGCGCCAGCAGGGCTAAGTCCAGCCGCGCCGTCCCAAACGCTTCCGCACTTGCTATCGCCTGTGCCAAGAGAGTCAAATTTAGTTGGCTTGTCCCAAACGTTTCTAAACTTGCTATGGCCTGAGCCAAAAGCGTCAAGTTCAATTGGCTGGTGCCAAACGCCTCGGCGCTGGCAATCCCATTCGGTGCCACACTCAACGTCAGCGTGGCTGTGCCAAACGCCTCCGCGCTGGCGATGCCCGTTGCAGTGACTTCTTGATCACCTACAACGGGCTGATGAACCCGCGCAAAGCTAAAATTTCTACTCCGCAGAGCCGGAAATGACATTAGAGCAACTCTAAAATGGCGTAATGCCGCCGAAACTCAACACTGGCGCTGTTCGTGCCATTCGCCCATGAAACTCGTAAAATCCAATCTGCCGTGGTGTCTTGCGTGAAGGTTGTGCCAGTGGCGCTTCCCACCGGCCCACCAAAATCCGCACTGCCCGCAATGTCGCCAATGCCCGTATTGGGCGCGGTGTTCACGCTTTGGCGGATGAGTCCACTCAAAATCATGGCGTTGTTGGCGTTCTGCATTGCCAACCACAACTGAATTTGCCCCGCCACCCAGTTAGCACTATTGGCGGCGGCATTGCTGGCGTCCTGAACGCGCAACGTTCCGCCCACATAAGCGCGGAAAGTCGGTGCGGTTTCTGCGCCGCCACTGTTGTTCAAGCGCGTGTATAACAACGTCAGCCGCAACATGCGGTGAATGCCCATGATGTTGCCCGGCACGGCGATATTAAAAATATCCGTTTCTGTGACGGAAGAAACAATGCTCAACAGGGTGGTGGCGCGCGCTACCACGCGCACATCGCCTTCACCTGTTTGAGCAAAAACCGAACGTGTGTCGCTCATGGCTAATTCATCGAAGCCAAGAAATAAATGTGGCCGGTCAGGGTGTTGCTGGCGTTCGCCGTACCCCATTGGGCTGAAAGCGAAAGCGCCGCGTCAGCGGTCAAGTCCACCGTTACCGCCGCTGGCGCGGCTACGCCGGCAGACCCCATAAAATCACTGGCGCGCGCATTGGTCGCACTCCCCACCGTGGACGCCGCATCTTCAGCAAGGCCAGCCTCGCCCATCACAAACAACGAACCCGAAGCGCCATTAATGCGCGTTTGCAACCACAACTCAATCTTCCAAATCGCGTTCGTCACCGCCGAGCCAGCCGTCATCGCGCCACTGGCCGCCAGCACCGTGCCACTCACGCCGCCCCATCGCAACCGAAAGGTGAGCGTGGGCGTCCCAGTCGTGCTGTGCCGCCCAAACGCAATCAGGCGCAACAGCCGCCCATCACTCATATAGTTGGCCGGGATGGTGAAATTAGGAAAAATAATGGTTTCGGTGGTGGTGTTCGCAATAGCCGTGCCGTCCCCTGTGGCCTAGGCTAACGTTTCTTGCCAAAATTGACGTGACATTGATTAGACTCCCACGCCCGGTTGAAAGGGGGCCGGACGCCGCCCCGGAAAACGAACTTGATTAATTGTCAGAATGTGCGGTGTTGCCCCACTTAGATTCCCGCCCTCCCAGTTGTCGCCCGCATTGGCAAGCGTGGCCAAGCCAAAGCCGCTTATGCCTGCGCTCCCATTACTCAAACTGCTATCCGTCTGCGCGCCGATACTGGAATACGTGGAACCATTCACCTTGGGCGTGTGCGTGGTGCTATTGCTCTCCAGCCGCAGAACGTCATTCGCCACAATGTTCACACTGCCCGCACTGCCTAACTGCGTCCACGTTCCAGTTACGTTCTTAAAAACATAGGTTTCACTGCCCGTGCCATTGGTGTAAAAACCCATATAGCTGGCCGTGCCTGCCCCCGCGTGCCGCGTGCCCGGCCCCAGCCAATCCGTCCCCACCGCTGTGCGCGTAATCTGCGCGTAATGATTGCCGTTGAACGCATCCGCATTCCAGAACGCCCCGCTCTCGGCGTTGGCGTTGGACACCACCACATCACTCGCATCAACTTGAAAGTCCCCGCTATTCAAACTCCAACTCGCGCTGTATGTAGTTAGAACGGCGTTACTTACTGTCGTAAACGCATCTGTGGCGGGCAGGGCCATTAGCGCAATCAGTGGCACGCGCACCAGTAGGCCCAGCACGTCCCGCCAATCAATGCGCCGAATGTTGCGCACTTTTAGCGGGGAAATCTTCCGCCGCGCCTGCTCTGCCATTTCGCGGGCATAGGCCACTTGGTCTAACGGGGCCAATGCGCCCCAGCCAAAATGCACCGGCCTCCCCAGCCACGCGCCTGCGTTGTCTTTCCCTGCTTGGTGTGCCTGCGTCAGCCCGGCTAGGCGATGCACGCCCTCCCGCCATGTTTCCGCCCGCGTCACCCACTGTCCATCTATGCCCGCCCTCCGCAAATAATCCGCAACAGATTCGCGGGTCTTACCCGTCCAATCCACAACGCGCACCACATCCGGGCCACGTAAATCCGCCTGCGCGGCCACCAACCCCACCGGCGCAGAGTTTCCAAAATCCTTCAGGCTCCACCGTCCCGCCGCCCCAGCGCCATACCGCCAGCGCAAATAACGCGGCCCGCGCGCGTAGCCTATGCGTTCAATCGGCAGGAGATAAAAGCTCATAACTCCGCCGCTAAACTGTGGTCTTCTTCGCCCCAACTTCGCCAAACGTTTCGGCGCTTCCAATGCCCCCCACATTCGCCAATACTTGGCGCAGGGCTTGTAACTCAGCAACCGGCATCTCCGTCACCTTCTTCACCGCCGCCCGCAAATCAATCTCGGCCCGCACTGCCTTGTGTTGTACGCTCAGGGTCTCGCGCTGGGCCGCAATCTGCGATTCCCTTTCGGCCAATTGCTCATCCGTCAATTGCTTAATGTCGTCCATGTTTATCCACCTTCTCCATGCTTCTTAATCGTGGGCGTGCCAAACACCGCTTGGCTGGCAATGCCCCCCGCCCGCTGTGGCTCAATGTAGCGGCGCAAATTGCTATTCCACGCCGCTTCCTTCATCGCTTCACTCAAAATTACCGGGTGATTGCTCAACCCCAGCGGCAACCCCAAGCGCGTCAAAATCGCTTGGTCATAAATAATTTTCTGCGCGTTAGCTTCTTCTTCGGCCAACTTGGCCTGCGTGTACAGCGCCTTGATGAGTTCAAGGAACTGCGTGTACTCCCCCGCCAATACTTCGCGGCCATCCACAATCAGCGCCACGCGCGTGCCCTCGCGGCGCACATCTACTTGCCGCGCTTTGGGAACAATGATGCGCGTCATTACAAATTCTCAAACAAAGGGGATACTGACACGTATCGCACCATTGGCTTTACAGCTTGAAAATTCGATTTGACCCCGAATCCCAGGTCACCGTGATGTTGCCCCCGTTCGGCGTACACGGCAGGCCCGTGGCGGTATCAATATTGGCAATCAGGTTGCTCGTGCTTTCGGTGCCTGTGTGCTTGTAAATATCAATGCTCTCAAACACGTCGCCCGTCACCGTGTTCACCGTCACATCGGCGGCATCGGCCACCCCCGCTGTCTTGGTCTTGCTGGCAAACGCCCCACTGGTCGCCACTCGGCTGGCCACCGCCCGGTCATCCAAAAAGTCATCTACCGCCAAGTCAATCGTGTCATCCGCCTCATCAATAAAGATCAGGCGAATATCGTTGGCGTCCCAGTCAATATCGCCGCCCAAAAACCCCTCGCGGCCAAAGTCGTACAGTGCATTAGCCATGCTTGCTCTCCCTTATGTGTCCATTGAACATGGACAGAAAACCCATTAAACAGCGGCCTTCAGGCTCACCCGCCGCATCCACCAATGTGTCGTCACGCGCCACCAGCCGGGCCGCTTATCCCACACATGAATCACTTTTATATCCTTCACCCGGCGCATAAACAGCCCATCCGGCGCATTGAACAAATCCACCGTTAGCCCCGTGCCATCAAACTCAAACAACGGCTCTGGCTTCTGGCTCACCCGCAGTTTCGCCTGCGCCACCAGTTCACCAGCAAATCCCGTTTCGTCAACGTTGTGGTTGCGCCAGCCATCTGAGTCTGTGCCCCACGTAAATATCGTCCACGCCACCACGTTGGGGCACGCGGCCACCATGTAATCATGGTACGCCCCCGCCAACGCCGCATAATCGCGCGCGCTGTATACGTTGCCCTCATCCCGGAAGGCGTATGCGCCCGGCTCGGTGCGGTCAAGGCCGCCCTCCGTCACAATCACCGGCACGTTGAAGTACCCCTGCTCGGCCCAAATCGCGTTGATGAGTTTCTGGCGGCCCAACAGACTCCACGGCTGGCCCATCATCGCCCCGTACTGAATCTGCCCGTTCACAATGTGGGGCTTGTTGGCGTACTCGTGCATACCAATGTAGCCACCATATCGGCGGATAGCTTCTAACAGCGGCCTCATCAGCCGCATGTACTTCAATTCTGGGTTGCCCGTGCTGAAGTTGAGGTGTACGCCGGCGCGCCCAAACTCAACACTCAGCACCCGCGCGGCATTGGCACAGAACGCCACCAGCCACAGCATCTCGGCTTCACTCCCTACCGTTGGCTCGTTCCACACCTCCCACACTTGCACGCGCGGATTGGCTAGGATGTGCGGCCCCAAAAAGTTCCGCACATAGTTCTGCGCTTCCGTCACTGGGTTCTTGTGAATCTCACCCCCCAGGGATGGGTCAACACGAGTCGGGCGGCCAATGATGAGTTCCGCGCCTGCGGCCAAAAATTCACCCGCTTGGCCCATCGCGTTTACCAGCTTCACCGCTGGCACGCGCAAGCCCAGACTCTTAATCGCTTTCACATAGTTCAGCGCATCTCGGCTTCCGCCCAAAACGTGCGGCATTGGCAACCAAGTCATTATTCCGCCCCCATCATCTTGCGAATGAAATAACCCACCACGCCCATCAGCATCGAAGTTACAGCCACCAGAACAATGCACATCACCGCCATGCCCACCAAGCCGCGCGGCTCCCAGCTACACCGTGTTCGCCATACCTGCATCACATATCCCCGAATGATGGCCCGCTTCTTGTGCCCGCGCCTGTTATTCATATCGTTTCCATTTCGCCCAATCACCCACTCACTAAATGACCCAATGGCTAGGCACTCTGCCCCCACCGATCCACCACGCGGCCAAACTCAATGTGGGCGCTTTGCACCGTCAAACCATTCTGCGCCCCATGCAAGGCCTCGTACACGGCTTGCGCGGCGGGCATCCACTCGCGCGTCACCCGCCCGTCCATCAGCGTGCGCACCAGCACCACGTTTTCACCCAGCCACGGAGAGTCATTCATACTACATCCCAGCCAGTTAAACGCGGTTTCTCGTTCACCTCACGCCCAGCTTGGATAGCCTGTTTGGCGCTCCGGCGGTAAGCCCGATGAGCATGACGCTTAAGCCAGCGCATTTCGGCAAACAACTTGCCCTTGCATCGCACCCGCTTTGCTCTGGAAATATCGGCAGTAACAATCGCCATTCACCCACTCACCCAATGACCAAATGACCCAATGCCTTAGTTCGGCAAAACCACACCCTGCACCGGGTACGTCTTCTGCATCGCGTTGCCGGGGAACTGCATCCCCGTCAACGTGCTGGCCACAAATTGCCGCGCGCACACCACCGTGTAACTCTTGGTTCCAAACGTGCGCGCTGTCCCGCATACCGGGTCGCTCGGCCCACTCACCACCTCGCCCCATTGCGTGGCGTAAAACCAAACGTCATACGGAATGTTGGCAAAGTCCGCCCGGTCTTTGTACCAAGCGGCTTCAATCCGGCGTGTCGCGTTCAGATTGCCCGTCGGTAGCCAAGTCGCATAATCGTTCAAGTCCGTGCTGGAACTCACCCCAACGCTCGGCCCGTTGTAATACTGCGCGCTCAAATTCACACCCATATCCCAACTCCACGGGATAGTGGTGGCCGCGTACCAGTTCTCAAACACCAACGCACAGGTTGGATAATTCACTTGGATAATCGGGCGAATGCTCTGCGGGGCGCACGTATCGGCTGGCCGCGTGTTTGGCCCCGTGTTGTTGCCCTGCCCGTAATCTAACCAGTGGTCAAAGTAGGATACATTGCCCGCCTGATCCAGCGCCCAAATCTGCACACTATGAAAGCGTGTCGCTTGGCCATTTGGGTGACTGTCCAAGTGCATCAAGGTATAAATCGTTGTTCCATCGTTGGAAAGAACAAAGCCCTTGAAACTCGTGTGCTTCAGAACATTCTCATTTGGGGTGTTCGCGCCGTGGTTGAACATTGGTGGCACGGCAAAGTTTGTCACCCAGCTTGGCGGCGCGTCACCGTGCTCATGCCCATAAAAACACCCGCCCGGCCCCGTTGGCCCATGCCACACATTCGCATCATGCGTGGCGCACGTCTGGCCCGGTAACGGCGTCGCCGCCCCCGGCGTGTTCGTAGCGTGTACGTGTTCGGTTGCCGTCGCGCTCGGTGGCACCTGAGTCGCCGTTGGCGTACTGCTCGGCGTTTGTGTGGCCACAGATGTGCGCGTATTCGTGGGCGTGGTGCAAACCAACACCCATTCCCGCGCGCTGGTTTGTGTGCGCCGAATAGCGTTCGGGCAATTTACGGTCAGTGTATCCCCCGCATTCATTGATGCAGATAACGTTGCCGCCAGCGCAAGCAGGCTTGTGATTACGGCTACGCCCACTAATGTGATTCGTTTCCCATCCATCGTTCAACTCCTTGTAAAACAAAAAAAAACGCGCCCAGACCGGCCTCACCGGTTGGGCGCGCACTCAAGTCGCGTTATTTATGCTTCGCGGGGGATTATAGCACGCTGGCCAAAAGGCTCATTTGCGCTTGCTTCTTAGATTCCCAAAACGCCAACCGCCTGTTAGCAATCTCAACATACTCGGCTTCACCCTCTACCCCCACAATCTCATCCCATCCCGCCAAAAGACCGCCTATCATTTCGCTCCCACTTCCCAAAAATGGAACCAACAAACGGCGCGGCGCATATTCAGCGGGCGGCAGTAACAGCGTGCCCAAATGGTGCGTCAGCGAGATAGGCTTTACCGTGGGGTGAGGATTACGCCCTTCAACCAACCCCTCATCACGTTCTTTACGTCCGGCCTTGGCGGCATACAAAAATGGGTCAGCCAACTCTATTTTCTCTGCCACCCAATCCGCGTTGTAGAAGAAACGGGCGGCTGTGCCTTCATCACCATAGTATGGGCTTTCTTTACCATCCCCTTTGGCGGCGTTGAAAATTCCCCGTGTTCCCATTTTGCGAACAGTTGGCCCACTCGCCCGGCCAGCCCCGCCCCGCTCTCCGCTTTGCTCTCCCATTCTCCGCACCGCGCACTCCGGCACACACGTAACCGGCACCTGGCACTCCGGCGAGTGTTGCAAAACAAAATTGGCCGGCCAGCGGCCCTGATGAACAACCGTCTGATAATCATTCCCCGCCCCGCCCCCAAACGGGTGGGCATTGTCCATCCACTGATTACTCGGAATGGCCTCGCTTCCGATCCGCGCTCCATCAATCCACAAAGCCCCGGCCCCCGTTTCCGTAATAGACTCTCGCGGCTTACCCGCATAGGGCTTTTGAGCAATGATAATTGGCTCCATCGCTGGCTTCAAAGCCTGTAGGCCGTAGCGGTGCCCATCAAACCGAGCATCCTTGACTTGAGTCGCCTTTGGAAATCCACTCCCAAACACCCACGCCATCATCGGGTGAATAATCAAACCGGCGTCCTCCATCGCCACCGCCTGCCTGTGCCAACCGCGCGCAGACGCAAACGCCATCACAAATGCGCCCGCATACAACAGTTCCGAAAACGCCGCCCACGTTTCCGCACGAAAGGCAATATCTCCACCATCCCACCGCTGGCCCATAAAGCCCCGTGCGGCCCGCGCATACACATCCCCACGCGCCGGGGCGCTATTGGGTTTTCCAAACCGTTGAGTAATACTGGTCAGATGATAGGGTGGATCACACATGAGCGCATGAAACAACGGCCCATGATAATGGGCGGCAAAGCGCAAAACATCACCTTGTACAACGCGATGCGTCATACCCTATAGACGCTAAACCCCCAGTACCCGCGCGGCCAAAGAGTAAATGTTCGTCACCGCCTTGTTAGACAGCGCACTGGCGCACAACACCGTCATAAACCACCTGCCATCCCAATGGTTGGCCGCGTTCCGCGCCCCCACCTGAAACGCGGCAGTAGAGCTATTAATCGTCTCTGGGATGCTCGTGGTATTGCTGGCGGCCACCGTTCCATTGAACAATAAGTCCACGCTCACGCCCGGCGTCCACCGCACCCCCGCCATAAAAAACGTGCTGGCCGTCACCAAACTCGTGGCCGAGGCCGTCAACACCGTAGAGCCATTCGCCACGCTGGCCTCCAACGGGTCATTCGCCAAATCGCCCCGCAAATACAAATCATAGTTGCGGTTGGTGGCCGTCGAGTCGCCCTTCGCACACGCGCACATGGAGGCCGTCAGCGCATCCGCCCACATCCACGTCAACACCGTCAGCCCGCCCGCCGTCACGGTCAAACCCGCTTCACTTGCGCGGGTAAAGTATTGGCTACTGCCATTCAACTCCGCATACGGCACCACCCCATTGTAAACGCCCCGTGTCACAGTGCCCGTATTCGTCAACGTGCGGCCCTGCTCACTCAGGTCAAACACATTCCCGCTCTCGTTCACACTGCTCGGCACCCACACCCCGCGCACTTCCGGCAGAGTCACCAGCGCGCTCGCCAAATCACCCAGCGGATTATCATTGAAGCCGTGCCGTTCCAACTCCTTAATTCGCCTCTCCAGCTCCGCCACCCTGTCCGTTAGCAGAAATTCAACGTAGCGGCCACCCGCCATCTGGCTACCCATAAATCATCAACTCCGGCGTAATGGTTTCTTTGCCCATCTCATCCAAGTCCACGCTCACGCCCACTATTTCTACATCCAGCGTTACGCCCTTGTAATTAATCGTCACCAAATCACTCATCACGCCCTCAATGCAATAATGCTTCCCGTAATACGTGGCCGGCGTCTGAAGCACATCAAACTCAAACGTCTCACGCGCGCGGCGGCGATATAATTCCGCGTCCCCGCTGGCGTTCAACCCCGCGCTGGCATTCGCGCTCACGCTCACTTCCACATCATTGTTACTGGCATAATCCAGCCCCGTGCGGATGACATACGGCCTTGTCACCCCGCGCCCACTGCCATTCACAATCGCTACCGTCTTTTCATCGCGGCGGTCAAGCACATACACCGGCGCGGCCATGTTCCCGCGTTCGGGCGCTAAAATCACATCCCCCGTGCGGTCTTGCCCTCGGCGCGTCGTAAACCATCGGAAGTCCCACGTCGTGGCCGCCGTCTTCACCAAATCAAAGTCGCCCCCCGCCACCTTAGCGGCCTCTTGCAAAGTCTCTAATAGGTTGGCGTCCGCGCACTCCCAAGTATCAATCGTGTTGCCCCGCGCTTGGTCAGTCTCTATCGTAACCGCCATCCCGTTCAACAGGCCCGCTTGGGTGGCCGCCCGCTTCCGGCCATCGCCCGTGGTGCCCGCACTGGTGGCGTTGTACGTCACCAACCGCTTCAACAGGGTCTCACCCTTCACATTGCGGAACAGCGAACGGTTGAGAATATCGGCGTTATACGCCACCTCGCGCCACCCCAAAAGGCTCAATTGCCCCGGCACAAACACCTGAATGCGCTCCGGGTCATACCCCGTGTGGCGCTCTCCCATCACAAACCCATAAAAATCGCAATACCAATCCAGCCCCAACTTTCGGTTGCGGCGGTAAATCTCCACCTGCCCCTTGTGTGTCAACAAATTCGCGGCCAAGCTCCGGCTAGAAAGCGTGAAGGAGGCCAGCCCTGCCCGGTTTTTCTCTTTGCGGTAACTCAACCCCAAATAATCTGTCACCGTCGCCACCAACACCCCGCTGGCGTTGTACAACCGAATCATGTAATCGGCCAGCCCCGCACTCGCGCCCCCGCCTGAAATCGCCAGCGGCGCGGTGGGAATGGCGCTTTGCTCATTGGAGTTGGGACTCTCGGAGCCACCACTTGTGGCTATCACAATCACATAGTACGTGGTGCCGTTCGTTAGCCCTGTTAGTGTATAAGTGTTTACATCCCCCAACACCACTTCATTGGGGTAACTGCCGCTGGCCAAGCCATACTTCACCACGTAGCCCGTGGCCTCGCTCACGTCCGTCCAATCCAAAATCAACTGGCCGTTGCCCGCCGTCGGCACACTCAACACCGGCGCATCCAAGCTGGTGTTTTCAATCGCCAACACCCAACCCAAGCGCGCGCTCGGCTGAGTCGTGCCCCAAATCAACGTCCAGCCCGTATCATCAAAGCCACTCAATGTGGCCGCCAACTTCGCGGCCTTATCCCCGCCAAACAACGCCAGCGCCACCGCATCCGTCAGCGCAAAAGTATCACTGTCCGCGCCCCCATCGTTGTCGGCCACCATGTTGCTGTATTGCGTGACTTCCGTCCAAACCCCAAACGCCACCGCCTCCCCGTTCTCGTCAGACTTGGTGGTATCAATCGTGTCAGAGAGCGTAAACCCAAACCGCGCCGCCTGCGGCCTGAAGTTGGGCGCGGTGCTAACTTGGCTACCCGGTGCCGTGGGCGAACTCAATGTGCCTAAATACGTGCTGGCCCCCGTGAACTTCAGCGCCAAATACAACAGCGGCGAGTTGCTAGACCCGGCCACCCGCGTGATGACGCCAAAGCCATTCGTCACCGTCACAAACTCACCGCCCCATTGCACCGCGCCCGTCGAAGTTAGCGCCACTACGCCATAATCATCCGTAATCCGGCTAAAGGCCTCCACATCCGTGGCCGCGCTGTTATTGCGATACACAATCGCCCGCTGGGTGATGCCGCCCGTGTAGCGCACCGCCCCAAAACTCACCCGCGCATTCGTGCCCGCAGTATCCAAATGGCTGTGAGCCGTGCCCGCCAACACAACATCCGGCGCAAAACCGCCCTCCGTGAAATCAGTCTGTAGGTTATTGGTGTTGCCTAAATCTTTGTGCGCGGCATAGGCTTGTATCCCGCTACCCGCATATAGCACCACCGTCAAAAGGTATGCCTGCGGCGGGGCCGTTGTCCAGTTAATCCGTACCCCACCTTGGATAAAGGCCGAGAATGCGGCGGCTCCTTCTCGGTTTGTGCTTCCGGCTTGCAAGATAAAGATGCACTCGCTTATCTCGTGGCGCTGATGGGTTACAGTCGTGGTCTGCCCGTCCTGCATCTGCCAGCCAATGCACCCCTGATTACTCGCCCCAGTCGCCACCCCCCAGCTCATAGCGGCATTATCGCGGGCCGTGTTGTTGGCAATCGCGCGCGTTATAAAAAACTCAGCGGCCACCGGCGTCAGGTTGGCGTCATATAGCACCGTATCCACAATGTCTTGCGTGCCAATAGAAGAGGTGCGGCTGGCCACCTGCACCGTGCGCACCACCACATTCCCTAGCGTGGTGC
>ERZ761599.144-NODE-144-length-15986-cov-4.489298_pt1 | contig 15986 bp, 27 predicted proteins | sample MGYA00511878_ERZ761599 | MGnify/ENA primary metagenome ERZ761599 (study PRJEB28899, sample SAMN03785569) | bioreactor sludge metagenome | biome: EBPR Sludge; feature: EBPR Bioreactor; material: 0.22µm filtered reactor supernatant | place: Saint Lucia: Queensland...
TTTTGCATCAGCGTACACAATTTTGGGTTCGATGTCTTGAAGCAATAGATCGGGAAAAACATCCGGCACCATTGCCGTGACCTCAAATTCGCCACCCGTGTCGTAAGAAGAAAACTGATGAGCAATGTTCAAGACGCTTGAAATATCGAACACCTTCTTAGCAAACTCAAAGGAGTTCGTGTAGTCAATGGCGACTTTGAAATACTCGACCGAACCGCTTTCGGCGTTGTCTGCAAAAACTTCCGTCAGGCAGACACCATTTGAAGAAGAAGTCTTTGGGTTTGCAAACGCTTCGACAAGTTCGTTGACGTTCAGGTAAGCGTTGAAAAATGCGATGTCAAGAATAACGCGCTTCATAGAAGTAAGAATTTGTTTTGTTGTATGTCTTTTTAATAAGAGTATAAAGATAAGGTTGTTTTTGGTTTATTTGCGCAACTATTTGGTCAAATTCAGTTATTCCGCAATTTTACTGTCTGAAACGTGATTTCGCCAAATCTGGTAAGAGATGATCGGGACAAGCACATAGCGTTTGGTGAAAATCATGGAATCAATTTTATTACAAAAAGCCTCTTCCAAGCGGCTCAATGAGTCAACACGATTGTCATAATACAATTCTCGGGCACCAATTTCAGAAGCCTCAAACCGAATAAAAGGTATCTGGCTGGAAATATACAAGTCCACGAGACGAAAAAACACCTTTCCGTGGTTCAGGTCAAAAATTTGTATCACCACCTGCGTACTAAATTTGTGTAGTGGTGTTGGATCATCCATGTACTCGAAAACCAAATGGTCAGCCAAAAACTTTGCACGCAAAATATCTGCAACCTCGAAAATCCTTGCTTTGGGTATCATGTACCCGTGAAGTATCGTACTCATAGTGTGAACTTTTGTATATGTATGTTTGTTGAAAAGCAAAGTTTTGCTTTTCAGCCGTTTTTTATTAGTGGTTAGTGGTATGGGGGGTGCGCCCTTATTGGATGCGTGTTTGTGCAAGTGCTAAAGCGGGTTTTAGGCCGTCTCTAAGGTAGTATTTTGCGATTCTTGAAGTCCTAAAAAGGCTTTTTCGTCGGCGCTAAGTTCAGACCAAAACATATAGTGATCTACCAAATTTTCAGAAAGACCTATACGAGAACCATATAGATAAAACATTTCTGCAACAGTGGACACCCCGGGCAAGCATCTGCCGTCCTTCAAAACCTTCCCACCGTACCGAATATTGTCTCGTATGTGTTCATCCGTGGCGGGCAGACATTCAAACGGGAACAGCGTAACAACACCCTCGGAAGTGTGGTAATCAACGCAAGGTATGTTGTAGTAACCGGGATGCTGTCGCATACGTCCACGTCCAATCTCGCCCGGAATCAAGTGAACGGATGTGTTCGGTGCCCGTGTGACCATAAAGTACGCTTCATCGTCGTACTCAAAAGCCTTTACAAGGCGAGAAACTTTTTCTTCCGTGCATTCAACGATCCAACGGTCTTCCGAAAGATTGCTGCACAAGTTTTGTCTGTAAACTCCAACTTTGCGCAAAAGATTTTCACACACTTTGTCCCATGAGCCTACGTTTACAAACGTAAATATGTTGTCTGGAAGGGTATCAGAAGAAATCCCTGTTTCATCGAACAAGACCTTTTTCCTGTTCTCTAAGACTATGGAATCAATCGCACGAATAGAATCAGCCAGTTTTTCGTACTCGGCACGGTTTTTCGAGAACACTACCCGTCCATCAAAAGAGTCATCGAACAAGATTTTGGCAAGAACCGGGTATTGAATCTGCAATTCGGGCGATTTGTCCGTGACCATGTTAGAAACCACCCCGAGAATTGGTATTTGTCTCTGTTCAAAAATCCACACCGTTCGGCTAACGTCCTCCCAACTCAACTCTGTGGGCTGCGTAACAAGCAAAAGTCCAGTAGGTTTCAACGTCTCTAACATACCAAGATGAACGTCTGTAATGCTCGGTGGCGTATCAATCAAAAGGTAGTCCGGGGAAAAGGCAAGAACCTCTTTCACAGACCGCCGAAAAAATTCTCGCACCTTCGACGATTGCACAAAAACGCCGGGTTCATATCCCATAGAACACACCAGCAAGTTTTCTGGTATGGCGCCTTTTTTGAAGACAACGCCCATGCTCGGGGTATTGACATCACCATCAACAATGGCAACCCTGTGACCAGAATCCAGCAACGTGTGTGCAAGGTTTGCCGTGGTAGTGGTCTTACCGACCCCACCCTTGCCGGAGTATATCAGGACAACTTTCACACTCCCATCACGAATGATCCTCGGAAGAATTTTTGGTTTTGGGTTGTTTTTTCGTTGCAAACGCTCAACCTGTTTCAAGTGCTTTTCTTTGGCCTTGTAAAGTCCTGTAAGACCAAACCCATCAAAAGTGCCCGTGCTCATAGTTCGCAAACTGTTAAAGGTGATTTGAATATCCAAAAAAGACCTAAGGAATTAAGAACAGTCTTTTCTTCGGTGGTACTGATAAGCCACCTAAAGTCCACATAATGACCCTGATCGTTGTGTACAAGATTGTTTTTTACCTTGAATTTGATGCTGTGCTGGAAAAAAATAAGTCCATCGGATTTTGGGATTCTTGGAAGCAACAAAGGAGAATAGCCGTTCGGGAATGAAACTTCTTCAATACAATCACGAGAAACAAATCCGCTGTACCCAATTAAACCAATCGTGTATGAACCTGCGAGGGTTGGCTTATTGACGTATGAACCATCAAAAAATCCAACAGCCCTTCCACTCGAAAACTCTATGATGTACTTTGAAAACTCGTCACGAAAATATCTGACCTTCACAATACTGTCGGAAACAAGTTCATCATAGTCCGCCAAAAGCAAAAAATCAACCTCGTAAGGAGTAACGGAGGAAAAGTCAGGCACAACCAATTTTTCATAGTACACATGGTTCATACGGAAAATTTTTTTCTGCCTCTTTTAGGTGATAAATACCTGTCAAAATGAACCATCTGTGAGCAACCGTCGCTTCTATGTCCCAAAAAATAGTAAGGTCTGTAAAAATCTGTTTGGCAGGATTGGCAAAAGAAGCCAGTAACGTAACCACGCATCTCTGTTCAAGTATCTTCGGAACACGGTACTCGACGTTGATCTCTACGCCAACGAAGATTTTTCCAAAAAAAGTGCTGTATAGATCACCGCAATGAAACAATGAAACTTTGCGCCCCTTTTCCTCAACAAAAGTTGAGCAAACGATCTGCTCTCCGTAGCCAAACGTACTGTACAGCGGGGCGACAACCTCAGAGCCGTCAGAAAAATGCAGCCTTAACATATCGTCGGCAACACTGCACCATGTAACCTTCTTACCAACAAGACCTTGATAATCAGTGACCTTTTTAAGGTCAAGAAAATATTCAAGAGCATCCATCGCGCCGTTGTCCATACCTTTCAATCAATTTCACATTGAATCAATCCATAAAGTTTTCCGCGACACGCGATAATGGGCCATCGGGAAGAACCATCACCGATATAAGCGTCAAAGATCATGTGCGCCGTGGCAGCGTTTTGCATGGAAACACCGCACTGACCTCACGGGAAGATATGCTTGACAATTCCAACACTCCATCGTGAGGGTCATATATGAACGAAACAGACCCATGCCAAGACTTAACAAGCAAATTGTCATCCACAACAATCTTGAAAACCCTGTGCCTGTCTCCCGGATCATCTGTTTTCTCCATCGAAATCCAAATGTACCTTCCAGTATCAACCTCAAAACCGGGTGGGCGATGCTCAGCAGCCTTTAAAAGTTCGTCTTGATCGTTCATAGCTCACAGGTTATTTCGGTAAGCATGACCTCTGTATCGTTCGGATAACCACTGCCACCACGGTAGGTCTGGTCAAGGACATAACCCTTGGCAAGCTTGGATTTTTTGAGTTTTCGCGCCTCTTCGACAGCCTTGTACGGGTGTGCATACCCTTTGGTGAGGTAAGTTCCACCCGTTCCGATACGTCCATAATGAACCTCGATCTCGGAGCCTTTTACCTCAACGCCCCAAAATTTATTCGACACCCCTGAAATGTATGTAAAATATTCTTTCATGCTGTTTGTTTTGATACCCAATCAACAAGCCATTGGTCGTATTCGTCGTAAAGTTTTTCGCTCATAACCTTGCCGGATAGGTAAAATCCAGTCTCCGTTTTCCATTCGTGGAGCCGTTCGGAGTTCCACAACACGAATCCGGTCATACACCCACCCGGCCATTTTTCCTTGTCAACCTTCAACTGTCCTTCCGGCGAGTTTCCGTGCGCTGCGGCGTACACCACATCCCTCGGAAAAGTCTCGAAAGTGGTCTTGTGCCACACCGTCCTCTCCGAATCCTGCGGAATGAGCGCCGTGGTGTGCTTACCACCATACGCGTTGTAATCCTGTTCGATGCGAACTCCCTTGTCCATGCCGATCAACACCTGATGTGCGGCGTTCGCTTTTGCAATGCTGGCAAACTCCGCCTTTGGGTTCAAAATTTGAATCTCGTCTTTCATGTTCTGTATAGGTTAGTGAATGAATGTTTCGTAAAATTAAGTCTTTGCAGGGACAAAACCAATACAATCTCCCAAGAAAATTTCAATCGGCAAAAACAGCGCCACCAAGCACATCCCCATACCTCGCCCGCAGTTCAAGATATTTGGTGAACTTAACCACACCCGTTCCTTTGCAATCCTCGCATATCTGTCCCTTGCCAAACTTACCGGAAAAAGCCTTGGTGCCGGAAGAAAACAAACACATAGGACAATTGACCAACCGTTTCTCGATACTGAGAACAAGGTCATGTCCAGTAATGCCCCTTCGATCATCACGACGTACTTTTTCCCAATCGGCAAACACCTGTTCCTTCGATGTTTCGAGCAGGTACTTTCTAAGAGCGTCAAACATTGGTGTGTTCATGTGTGCAGATGTTTTCAAAAATAAGAGTGAGCACTATAAAAGTCAAAAATCGAAAAATAAGAGTGAAGCACTATAAGTTTTAAAATTCCAAAAATAAGAGTGAAGGTAGGCGAAGCCCTCCGGGCAAAATCGGGTTTTAAGGGTGGGGGGTTCGGTTTTCCGTCCGATTGTCCCCCCACGTCCCCCACGCTCTCTATCTTCTCGAAGGTTGAAAAGCGGGCCGGTTTTTTCGTCCGCTCTTTTGCAGCGACACCGGCCCCAAAATTCAACCTCATGTTTTTCTCAGTCCTGTGCAAGACGTTCCAACATCTCTTGCTGGAATTGTTCCCACGTCCTCCATTCCATCAGAAGCGGGTCTGTCATGTACAATTGATACGCCATCTTCGGGTTCACCGGGTACAGCGTCTCCACCACCCGCCCCAAAAATATGGAGTAGTCGTTGTCGTCCCCCTTGTTGGCGTTGTTTATCGTCACCGCCTCTTTGTACGGGCTGTTTTGTTTCCGGGCGTACTCACCCGTCATCTCCCATCTTTCTTTGTTGCTAATCATACCCGGCGCATTTCTTTGGTGAAAAAGGAACTGTTGCCGTGCAGCCAAGCCACCACCCTCTCAGGTATGGTGTTGTACGTGTTCAGGCTCCAATAATAGGTACCTGTTTTCGTACAGAAGTCTTCCCTGTGCAAGCGGATGTCTTCCAATTCCAGAACCGGAACCTCGATGACCAGAAGACCGTCTTCGTCCGTGCCCACCTTGTTCTTTATTCCGAGGGCGTTCAATTCTGCGCGGTCAACCGCGAAAGAAAATCCATCAGTCACATCGTAGTGGTGTTTGATATGCGTACTGTTTTTAGAATAAGTTACCATGACGTTGAAAAATTAAAAGCGAAAAAATGCAGGGGACACGGATACTGAACGGCATTGTCTCAGTCCGCGTTCTCGCGCATCCCCCGGTTTCTATCCGTAAAACTCTTTTGATTTCTGTTTGGACAACATCTGCGCGGCTTCGCGCCATTCCCGGGCAAGTTGCATGAAGTCGCCAATGGCGTACACCAACGCAGCAGTTGAATAATCGGCAGTCGTTTTTGCCAACTCTTCCAGCACGTCGTTTTTCATCTGGTATTTTTCCGGCCATGTGACAATCAAGTACAAGGCCAGCGTTTCCCATTCTTTTGCGTCGTAGGGAAGGGTTTTGAATTGAGCAGGAATTTCAATGAACATGATGTTGAGTATGTATTAAGGGTGATAAAATCGTTTCTGCAAGGACATAAAAGAGGGGATTTCAGGTTTCCCCAAAATCCCCCCGCTCGTCACGCGCTCCTTTTTCCTATCCGGCCATTGACAATTCGTACTCGGCCTGTTCAGCCGTCAATTGGTCGGACTTTTTTCCTTTGCCCTTTTTCGTGGGCGTTTCGGTCGCTGTTTCCGTTGCGCTTGCCTGTTCGGCTTTTTCGGCTGCTTTGGCGGCCTGTTCGGCGGCCAATTTCAGCGAGCGGAATAAATCCGCTGCCTGTTTGCGGTCGCTGTTCCCGTTTTCGTCGGGTTTGCCGATCAAAGATTTTTGGTTGTTCACCATCCACTCTTTGAGTTCGTCAATGCCCGCCGTTTTGGAAAGCGTGAAAAATTCGGCCAAAAGCGTTTTGCTGGTTTCGGCTGCCTGTTGGGCTTCGTTGGCTTTTGCAGCCGTTTTGGCCTCTTTAGCCGCCGTCCGTTGTTCCGCTTTTGCCGCTTTTTCTGCCTGTTTTGCCGCTGCTTTTTCTGCCTTTTCAGCGTCTTTGCCAAGCCAAGCCAAAACCTGTGCTTTGTTTTCGTCGTTCTGTTCGTCGTATTTCGCCCGTCCGGCCAAAATGGCCTTTAGGGCTTTTTCCGGCATTTGTTCCGGGTTGATCGGGTGCAAATTGTCAGATGCAATGGCGAAAACCGTTTTGCCGTCAAAGACAAAAGTCGTAGCGCCGTTTTGCTGCATGATCTGCACAAAATCGTGGCCGTTCGTCAAAAAAGAATTTTCGGGAAACTCGCTGTACCGTGTGGAACAGCGTTCCCAAAGGTCTTTTCCTTCGTGGTATGCTTCAAAATATGCGTTCAGAGTGTCCAAAAAGCGTGCTTTTCCGTCCGCGTCCAATGCCGCAAAGAATGCGGCTGTCCAGCCCGCGAAGTCCCACTGCCCGGGCAATGTGTCGGGGTAGTGTTCGGAAAAGTCGCGGGGTGCAGCTTCGAGCGTCGCAAAGTCTTGGATTGTGCCGTTTTGGGCAAGGTAGAGCAGGGCGTTAAAAGCATCCAAACCGCCACCAAATTCATAGAAAAGTTCCAATATTCGGCGGGTAGTGGTATCGGCTGCTTTTGCGTCATGCTGTTCTGTGCCCCAAATGGGCAAGATGCGCATTGTGTCAGCGTCCAAAATTTCAAAGGAATGGAAAAGGTTTGCGGAAAATTGTTGAGCGTTCATATAAAAGAGCGTTTTAGAAGGTTGTTAAGCCCTCTTTGTTAAAAGTTCGTCCTTTGTATGGCGTTCGGCCTGTTTTTCCGGCCTATGTCCTTTGTATGCCTCTTATTTGCCCGCTTGCGTCTTTTTCGTTCCCCTCGTTAAGTCCGGCAATTTAATTGCCCATCTTATTAAGGTCATCCGCCAAAAGTCGCCCTATCCTTGCCCGCAGGCCGTTTCTATGTATGCAAATAAGTCAAGCCCTTGGCCCTTTGGCCAAGTCCTTTGCTGCCCTTTCGGCTGCTTTGATGCCTCAAAGGTAAGGCAAAAAATAAATTGCCAAGTAATAAATCTTGTTAAGGAAAAGTTAAAATTTTATTTCCTTAAAAAGTCCCCATGCAAGCGGGTAGCAGCGTCTTTGTAGGCTTGTGCGGCTTGTTCCTTTGTCGGGTAGTCGCCCAATGCGTAAAGTTTGCCGCCATGCTTAATAGTAGCGCGATAGATGTTCAGGGAATTTTTCTTTCTGACAATTTGTACCCCTTTATACCCGGTTGTGTTGTTCCGACCAACTTTCCGGTTACGCGCATTTTCCGCTTTCGTGCATTTGCGAAGATTCCTACGCTGATTGTCCAGCCTGTCGCCGTTCTTGTGGTCAACCAACACTTCCGTTTCCGTAACACCCATTATGTACCTGTGCATTGGTACGGATTTGTTGTCAATCCAACCAGCCGCATAGTAGCCGGAGTTTTCATTCCCCTGTGCATACCATTTGTATTGTGCCAGTTTTTCGTAGTCAGCGTCGGACACCTTCGCTGTCAATCCTTTTGTTAGTGGTATTTCTTTCATAGTGCAAAGATAATCAACTAAGTAGAAAGGAAAAGTTAAGAAAAAGTTAAAATTAAAATTGCCCTTTAGGGGTGCAAGGTGCAAGGGTAGGCCGATGGGGTGCAAGGGTAGCCAATAGGCTGCTTTAGGCGTGTGCGTGCCTTGTTAGGCCGTTCTTTTGCCCTATGTCCTTTTGCCGGGTATCCTTTGCCCGCTTTTCAGGCCAAAAGCAAAAAGGCCGTCCCAAGGTATTACCCTCGAAACGGCCCCGAACATGAACAAAACATCTTCCCTGCTTTTCCCACGAGCAGGAAACCTCTGCCTCTTTGTACTATTGCTCCAACAATGTCTGCACCTTCCGCACCTCTGTTTTGACCTGAATTTCCCGACCCAAGTATTCCTGCGCCAATCTGGTCATAAAACCCGCCGACTTTATCCTGCGCTTACACGACTTTGGTAACGCAAAATACGTCTGAATCTTGTCCGACTCCGACAATCTGTGCCCAAGGGCCACAAAATCAGCGTGCCGGGTAAATTCTGCGATGCTTCCGTACCGTTCGATCAACACCTCCTTGATCTGGTCAACGAGTTCGTCATAGTCCACCGTCCGCTCTTCCTGCTGTTGTATCATAGTGTTTGTTTGTTTCTCATGCCGCCGCCGTGGCAACCGCAAAAAATGCGAGTGTCAAGGGTTCATCCTTATACCCCACACAATCCAGCGGGGATTCGTCGTGTTTGGTATCGGTGGAAATGTAGTGCCACGCCACCCGTGCAGCGTCCTCTTCGTTTTCAAAAACGACTACTAAACATTTCGGCTCCGTTTTTCCATCTCCGGCGATTTCTTCCGTGGTGTACTTGATCTTTCCAACCTCCGCGATCAGGCTTGTCACCAGTTTGGTGGGAATCTTGTCCTCCAATGGCATTCCTTCGCTGGAACGCGGCACAAACTGGAACATACAGATCAAATCGTCCTCGGGTTCGTTTTTCGGAAATCCATAAACGACAAGTTCGTTCGTCACCCCTCCAAATTCGTCGCCCTGTTGTAAAAAAGCAAGAGCACATTTGTACGCCGATTCGTCGGAATCAAATGTCAGGTAGAGTGTCGGAACTTTTTCGTCCCCCACCTTGCTCATCCGTTCGCTTTCCTCTTTAAGTCGGTCAAACAGTCCGACCGCCTTCAAGAATTTGTGTGTTTCGATCTTCAACGGACTGCTCTGGACTGTGCCCTGCTTGTTGTTGCCCGACCGATCCTGCTGTTGTACTGCTGGTTTGTTGCTACTGCTCCTCGACGGCATATAGTAATATAGGTGTGGTTAGTAGATAAATTTAGATCAAAGGTAAATCTTTCAAAAGATTTATCCCCTAACCCTCCTCCATTTTCTTGATTTCTTTTTGCAGCCGACGCATTATGCGCCAAAGTTTCAGCGGGGAATTGGACATAATACGGGCCACTCCCTCCAAGTCTGCGGCTGCGTCACGAAACTCCCTCTTGTCCGTGATGGTTGCAAGGGCAGCGATTTGTTCATGCTTCCGCACGACGCTGCGGAGAAAAATGCGTAGGATCAGAAGTCTCACCATCGTCATAGATTTCTGGAATGATTGGTTTGTCAAAATAGCGTAGGGAAAGTATATCTGCCACCTGCATGATAGAGTAGGCAAAAGCCGTAAGATCGGCCACAAACTGCGGATTTACATTTTCCTCCGCGTCCGAGATCATCGTCAACACATTTATGCTCGCTCCCCCGTAGCCGGAAAGAGTCACCACCGTCACCCCGCTCGATTTCTCCGCTCCTACCATAATACGTCCCACCTGCGTCCCCATCTCCGGGTTGTCGTCCTTCAAAGAAATCACAGGCATCTCGTCCGTGATCTCGAAAAGTTGTTGCACCTTCCTAACCGCCTCATCAATGGCCGGTACGGTGGTTTCAGATTTCACCTGTTCCAGAATCTCTGCCAAATTCTCATCGTCGGGGGAAAGTTCGCGTTCGGCAACACCGTCCTTCACAAACATGATCCTCCCCTTCGGGTCTAAGTAGTAAATCCCACCCTCGGCGAGTTTCGCGGCAAAACGCGGAAAAGCGGACAAGGCTTCCACCAGCAATTCATAATTGTTTTTCATGGGTACAAAGTATCGTGAATTTGTTTCAACACCGGGTCGTTTTTCAAAAATTCGCGGAAAGCGCCATTTTCAAAAAACCGCCGATTGGATTTGTTCTGCACCATCTCCAACGTATTGTCAATCCGTTCGACCTGAGTGCGCACAATGTGCATCGGATCACCCACCCGAATGGAGTTCTTGAAATCCGTCAGGCACAACGCTTGAATGACATCTTCGTGCAATTCGTTTTTGTACATCTCCACAAAATCCGGTGAATCGGGAATGTTCTTGAAAAGTTCGTGCAAATCAGAGGACAACGGCATAGTGTGTAGATGTGTTTAGTAAGAATTTAAAACAAAAACAAAGAACACCCTTCGTATCTTTGTGTCAAATACACTTAAATGACACTGACAATACAGGAAGAAATCAGGTTTTTTGCACGTTGGCCAGACCTTCTAAAAAAGAATATGCCAATGTTAGTAGAGATTCACGGCGAAGAAATTGCAAATTTAATTGCGGAAAGGTCTAAATACATCATCGAAAACAAGATAGAACTAAAACCTACTGAAATACCGACGCAAGAAACTTTGTCTAAATTAACCCCAATGAAACTAACTTGGCGGAAATACAAGAACAAAGTCAAAACGCTCACCGAGGCTCAAGATTTGTCCTGTCTTCCGAATTATCATCTACGCGGATTCAATAATTATCACTTAGATCATAGAACAAGTGTTTATCAAGCATTCCGTATGAATTGGTCGCCGGAAAAAACTGCACACATCAACAATCTTCAAATGATCCCACGAGAAGCAAACCTCAAAAAAGGTAGGCGGTCAACTCCACAGGAAATACCCTTAATTCACCTGCTCGCAACCTCTCTTAAACTCTCATAAAACGCCCACAAGCAAAAAAGTTTTAAGAAAGCATACTACTTGTCATTCCCACCCCCTATCTTTGCCCCGAAAGTAAAGACTTTTACTTTCGATCAGCCCACCAGAAGGGTTTTTAACCCACTCTTATCGTTCCTTATGGCAGTCCACGCGTAGTTATTGGATTTATTGAAGTAGTTATTGGATTTATTGAAGTAGTTATTGGATTTACCATCGGGTTTATCATCAGTAAGTGTGTAAGTGTGTATATTATATTGGTATTCTTTTCTAAAGTATTCTCACCGCCTCTTCCGCCGATTTTTCTTTTTTTCCGGTTTTGGTCTTTGGATTTAGTGTTTTGTGTATGGTTATATGGCTTATACCTGTACTAATGTCTCAGGTCTTTTCCGGCCATTTTTTTAAAAATCTGGTTTTCAACCCGTTGTGCCGGTTTTTCCGCCTCTTTTTATTGTTCTGGCTTCTGTGCAGATACACTGCACATTTTTTCCTGACGAGATTTTTTCAGTCTTGACTTGTCGTTACCGACAGGCTTTCGTTTCTTGTCTTTGCAACTTGCTGGTTTCCAGACTCTTCCATTCTTGTTTTCACTTGGGTTTTTGTAGCATTGGTCACAAGACTGAAAATCTGCAAAAACCTCCAGATTCAATCTACATCTCTGCGGAAACCTCAATGTTTGTTGGGTATTCGTGCAGACGCAGCAACGACCTGCTGCCGTCTTTCTTGGCTTTGAAAAAGCCGTAGTAAAACGGTTCGCTAACCTTCCCGCTTGGTCGAACGCTTCTTACATACGCATACTCCCTGATCTCGGTCATCCCTTTTTTTGACACCCACTTTGTGTAAGTGACCAGCACCCTTTGTCCAACCTGTAACGGTGCGTTTTCTCTGGCAAACGCAATTTCCAGTTCTTTTATGTCGTTCAGATACTTGTTGTATTCCTTTTTCAAGGAGTTCACGATGTCGTTCAATACCCGCAGCCTTTCTGAAAATTCTTCGTGTGTCATAACCTATTCCGTTATCCCAACCATTCGGTCGAGTTTTTCAAGATTGTATTTCTTGATTGTGTTGAGTATCGTTGCTCCGGGCTTACCCACATATTGCCCGGCCCGATTTTTGAATCTGTATTTGCTGGTTGCGTATCCAGATACCCCGAGTTCCATGCACGCTTTTTCCAACGTCTCCGCGTCCCGCACTTTTTTGTACCTCGGTTTTCCGATCAATTCCGTGTGATCGTGCCAAGATGCTACACCAGTGACGTATGTGTTGAATTTATCCCTCGGGCCATCGTCTTTCTTGACGACTATTCCCTTTTGTCTGCACGTTTTGTGATATGCTTTTATGCCGAAATGTGCATTGTGATTTTTTGCAAGAGACGATCTCCCGGCTGCGCACTCCACCAATGCCTGAGCCACCTTTAGGCTCGGTCTGTATCCGTTCACATCGTACTCCTCCACAGCCGTCCTCCAATACTCTTTTATGTACCCTCTAACAATCGAGTCTTCCACTCCTTCCAATACTTCCAGCCACTCCACCTCGTAGGCATTCAGGGTTTTGTTTGTTGCGAGCACATCGGCTCCCGTAAACCCTTCCATTCTTTCCGGTATTTTTTCTGGTGGTTCGGTGTTGTGCGTTCCGGCGTTTGTCGAAGATAGGCACAGAACTAAGCAAGTGATGAACACTCTGGCGGGATAATTCATAAAATTGTTTTTCGTGAAAAGATTGACGCTCAATCGTTTGCGAGCATCTTTAAATCAACCCGGCAAAGAACACCGGGGATATTGAGGCCCAAATATGGGCTTTTTGCATCAACCAAGCAAAAAATGCAACATCATTAACGTCATCCCGGATGCTCCGATAATGACCAATAACGCTGTCACAGCAATCACAGCAAAAGTGTTGCCGCTTGTTTTCCGATCATCGTGTGTTACGTTCATGTAGGTATGAATTGAAATTTTATGCCACCCTGCACGGCAACATTGTATGCACAGGCCGGGTCTGTCGCTGGAAATGCTCGAAGAACCGCGTGGTAAATTTTTCGTTCTTCTTTTGTAAGTCTGCGAAGATCAAAACCCTTGTTTTTGCTCATTGTCCGTGCTCCATTTGATGACGCAATAGCGCGAGTTGCTTTGCGGCTTCCTCCGGTGAGATTTTCGAGTATTTGTCCCACTCCGCTCTTTGTTTGTCGGTTAATCCTTCCGGCATCGGAGCGTCAAGCGGGTTCAACAACGGTTCCCATTTTTTCGGTTGTTGGTTGTTCTGCTGATTTTCTTCGTACACGTTTTTTTACTTTGATAGGTGAACAAATGGGACAGTTTTTGTGGTGCCATCCGTGCGGACAAATATCCGGGTTGTGCGGCCATTCTGTACGCGGAATTTCCTTGTCGTACTTTTTTTCTGTGGCGTTCATGGGCCACACAGAAGATTCCCTTACAGCGAGCATATCTGATGCTGTGTTTGTGCGTGCAAACGCTGTGACAGAACGAACGTTTTCCGGGCCATCTTTATCTTGCTGTTTTTCAGGATTCTCACCCCTCTTTCCGAGATGGCCAGAACAATGATATTACACATATTGGTGCAGTATTTTATCGGGTTTCCGTCCTTGTCTCGGGTTTCAAACCCGTGTGGACAATTGCAGTTTATCATGTGTCAAGTGTTTGTGTTGCGTGAAAAGATGCCTCAAAGATAAATCAATTTTTCGTAAAATTGATGCAACAATGAAGCAAATTTCGGCTGTCTGAAATCTTTGCTTCGGCCCACAAATAAAAATCCCCCCGGAAAAGCCATTTCAGATGGCTCACCGAGGGGACGGATTCCGAAGAAATCCTTTTCCCGGAAGATTAGGCGTTGATTGCCTGACCGATTGCGAACGTCTTCGTCACGGCACCGTTGGAGAACGTCAGCGTACCCGTGCGGGCAGCGCCAGCGTTGTCTGCGATGGTGACAGTAACAGTTGCTCCGGCGCTGCCGCTGTTCACGTCTGCCGTGGCCCATGCAACGCTGCTGGTGAACGTCCACGGGTTCGTGGATTTCACCACAAACGCCAGCGTGGTGCCGTCTTCGTTCAGGGCTGTGAGGGTGGCCGGGCCGGTCACGGAGAAGTCGAGGTTCCCGTTCTCGTGCAATGTTGCCTCGGCATACGCCTTGGCTTCGTGCAGTGTGCCGTCAAACGACGTGTCAGCGAGGTCGTAGGCATTGAATTTCACCTGATAGGTGCCGGATTCCACAAGGGAGATTTCCACCGCCGGGTTGCTGTCCGAGGTAGCGTTGTATGCCTTACCGAGGTACGCTGCGCTGCCTGTGCCAGCATCAATCCACGAGATAGTGGTCTGTGCGGGGTCTGCGATAATCGAATTTGCTTGCATAAACTGTACAGTTATGGTGTGTGGTGTGTGAAAATTACATTTTGGAAATCATCTTGACCGCCTCCGCCAAGGATTTGGCCAAAAATACTTCTTCCCCGTCTGCGACCTCAATAGGTATTTTTCCGTTTTTTGGTTTGCCTATTCTTGTCCGTGTTAACTCTGACAGCGTTCCGTCCGAAGCGATGACCCAAATCTTCGCTCCTGTCATAGTCGTAACGTCAACCGTCACAATCCTTTTAATTCCTTTTTTTCCGTCCGTCTCGCATACAGGTTCGCAAGGAACCATTCCTGCAAGATAATGTAGCATTCCGTACTTTCGTAGCCGAGCATTTAGTGTACCGATCATATTGTGTCTTGCTTTAGAATGTTTAAAAATCGGTGCGGCGACGCTTCGCCAAAAGTTCACCGCACCTAATCAGTAGTCAGGCTTTTGCTGCCGGTGCAAGGCCAACGTATTTCAACAGGCCAGTGCTTTTCAATCCGGCATAAATCGTACCGGCAATCGGGAAGTATTTGGTCAGCAGTTCCAGAAAACCGTTAAATCCGAGGGTTATCCAAGCAACGGCAAGCACAAGTGCCACCGCAATTGAATAAACCCATTTGTCCTTGATCTGCGACAGAAACCCAAACTTGGTTCCAAGAGCCGTGAACAGTACCACAAGGCCAGAGAAAATCAAGCCGGTAGCATCAAAAAGTGCTTGAACAGAAGTGTTTCCCGTATCTGTACCAAGACTGTCAACGGTCTGTGCAAATGCGTAAAATCCTGCAAACACGAGCAGAATGGAAGTACATAAGAGGTGTTTCAATTTCATAACGTGGATGTTTGTGTGAAACGAGAACGCAAAAATAGATTTTTTCAGTTACATACCTGATTTTTTTCCGTAACCCTGCATCTGGTGGTACACGTTTCCTCCAGCACAACCTCGTGCAAGATGAGTCCTTTTGCCGCAAAATCTGCTCGCCAAACTTTGAACAAATGTTGCGCGACGACCTCGGACGTAGGGTTGTCCGAAAACTTGGTGATCTTGTTTCCCTGCCCTTGCAGGAAATCCACGAACGTATTGTCACCTTCCCACACCAACGTAGAATGGTCGAGTTGCTCAACCATCGGCGTTATCACTTCTTTGAGAACCGAGTAGTCCACGAGCATCCCGTATTGGTTCAGTTCGTCGGTCAAATATCCAACGATCACGCGACCGTTCCACGAGTGGCCATGATTGCTCGCACATTTTCCGCAATAGCCTTTAACCAGTCTATGCGCGGCCTCAAATCGAAATGTTTTCTCCAAAATTGTCATTGTCCGTACTTTTTAAGTAAAAAATCAACCTCTGCATGAGATAAAAAACGCTGAAACGCAACGATCAAATCCCCCGCACTGTATCCATTTTCAAGATGGTATCCTATTGGCAAAAACCCGTCCAGACCCTTTTTCCACTCGCCGTTTATATCCCAAAGGCTGTTTCCTATCCTTGTGATGACGTG
>ERZ761599.156-NODE-156-length-13908-cov-10.040136_pt1 | contig 13908 bp, 9 predicted proteins | sample MGYA00511878_ERZ761599 | MGnify/ENA primary metagenome ERZ761599 (study PRJEB28899, sample SAMN03785569) | bioreactor sludge metagenome | biome: EBPR Sludge; feature: EBPR Bioreactor; material: 0.22µm filtered reactor supernatant | place: Saint Lucia: Queensland...
GTAGTCTTAAAGAGTTCATCAACCTCTGATACTACCCCTTTGAAGAGGTTCTCATCCCTACCGAGCTGTGTAACTCTCTTACCCTCAGGAGTAAAGATAAATCTAAGGCCATTGAACATAGTCTTAGATACCCCCAGTTGAGGATTGCCTACCAGCTCCGCTCCTAAGAACTTCGCAGGTAGCTTACTTGAGATCTCCGAAGTCATAAGAATAGGAAGAGAAATAGCATTCACATAAGCCTGGCCCAGTTCCCCAACTTTCAAAAGAGCTGTAGCAGCCAAGGTATTCATTAGAACTGTAATGCGTGGTGCAAGAGCCTCAGTCCTAACAGTCCTATCCGTATGGAAAGCCTGACGTGCAGCCGCTTCTTCAAAGTCCTTAAAGATAAAAGGAATTCCCCGTCGTTGAAGCTCTTTCCCCAACTCATCATACTTCAAGTCAGAGAGAGTTTGGCCCCTACCTATCTTACCCTTCACGGTATCGAGAACAGGTTCCATCACTTTCGCAATAGTTCCCAATCCTTTCTCTAGGATAGCCTCGTAAATCTGGTTAGTCCCCTGCCACATGTAAATATCGTTGGCATTGTTCTTACCTAAGATAGTATTCATGAGAACCTTAGCAGCGTCCTTGGGCTGCTTAGTGAACCTATTTACAGGCATGTCTTTGAACGGAGCCTGGGTAATCTTACTTACTGTTCTCAGGTGATCCATCACGTCAGACAGTTGCAGCTCTACCATTGATCCTACATTGTAACGGAGCTGATTCTCAATAGCATTAACTGCATCTACAAGGGCTTCAGCTGAGGTAGAGATTCGAGCTTCAGCACTTGCCCCTCCATGTACCATACCTACATCCGCATTACGCATAAACATAGGATCATGGCGACCTTTCAGGATATTATACATCTCCTGCTCGGTACCATGCTGGATAATGTCATGAGTAACTCCTACTTGAACACCGGTCTTGGTAGAGAAAGCCTTGATAGCATCTTGCAGGTCAGCCTCTGTTTTCCCATGAAGAAGCATGGTTTCCATGGTGTTCTTGTCAATTACATAAGCAATGAACTTATCCTTAGGATTGAAGGAGGGAATCCACAGTCCCCTATCTGCCAGCCTACCGACTCCAGGAACTGAACGAAGGGTATTGGCTTGGTGATAAAGCTCCCTACCAATGTTCTGGTGCCAGTCAAATAGCTCCCTTACTTCAGGAGTTTTAATCTCAAAATCCACCCCTTGATATTGAGCAGGCTTCATATTCCTTGCCATGATATCCTTGCCATTGGCGTCTTTACCGATAGCAATCATAGGAGTATCTTTATCCTGGACTAGAATCTTTCCATTCTTATATTCCAGGTATCCAGTCTCCTTTGAATAGACATGCTTAGCCAAATTGTACTCCACCCTACTTGCATCATCCTTGGCCACAACTGCAAGGGTATCCCTCACTGGAGCAAAAGCACGGGTTACTGACTGGAAGTGAAGCTCATTGATCTGCTTACCTAGGTTAGTTGCAATCCTTCCCAAGTCCTCCATATCCCTGAGAGCCATATCAGAAGAGGTAATAAACTTCGTACCCATCGCAGTGTTGACAGCTTTGGATAAGTTCTGACGCATGATATCTCGAAGATAGTTGAAGTCACTACCATTGAAGTAATCATTCCAAGCTGCAAAGTGGGGAGAGGTCTGCGCAGCTCCTGCAAAGATACCTGCCTTAATCTGATCTTCTGCCTGGTTCATAAGCTGTGCACCAATGTTAGCTCTTATCTGCGCATGGGGGACTTTCTTCATATTGGTTTTCAGGACAAGGCTTCTATTCTCCAACTTGAGAGCATCAGGGATTACAGAAGCATCAGCATAAAGCCTATAGTCCATTGCAAGAATGTCATGGGTTGCACCTCCGGCTCCGATTGCCCGAACGGTATCCACGGGCATGTTAACATAAGTACTTACAACCTCAGGGGGAACCCCCTTGGCAAGTAGTTCCTCAGCCTTGAGAATCTTAGTATCTTGGAGAAGGGTATGAGCATCGGTAATGCTAATAGACTTACCCGCATATTCCAGGTTTACATCGGATAATTTAACAGTACCCGTAGGTCCCATCTCCTTTTGCATTCTAGCAAGAAACCCCTGCAAGCCTCCTAAGTCTCCATTGCCAATTCTTACATTCTTCAGAGCCTCGGCTGGCAGCTCATCATAGTATTTTAATTGCTGAAGATAATGAGCATCTACATGGGCAGAGGTAGTCTTTTCCAGACCCAGCCAGAACTCCTCATTGGGGGACAGATGGGAGTTCTTAGGAACCTTGTTAAGAAGATTGGCCTCAGTGAATCCTGCATCTACAGCCTTACCATAGGCTTTCATATCCCCTGCTACTAGGAAAGCATCATGAGAAGGGCTATAGATAAGTCTTGAACTCTTTACAAAGTCCTCCCCTGCTGCTGTAGTTCCAGAAGTAATGAGGGGAATCTTCTCACCAGGAAGGATCGTTCCACCCAGGAGAGCCTCATTAGCAGGAGAAGCCTTGGTAATATCTGCCAGCTCTCCTGCCTTGTAGAAAGAAATGGAGTCAATGCCTGCAAATCTAGTAGGCTCCGCAACCATCTTATCAATGAGAATACTCTTATATCCCTGACGAACTTCTAGAGGCAAGGCTGCCAGGTCTCTTTCAAAGCTGGGTGAGATCATCTTATCAAAGGTAAGGACAGACTCAGCTGCGCTATTAGCCATATTAATTTCAATAAGGGCTTTGGTCCGCTCATTCAAGTCAGGATTCTTAAGCATCTCCTTCCAGTTGTCAGCATTGTTAGCACGGACAGCCATCTGCTCAGAAAGATTCTGGGTAATCTCGAACTGTTTAGTTCCCTCCAAGGCAGTTTTAGCCGCAGCCATATCTACACCTTGCTTGGTATCCTTAATGGCACGAAACCCACCAATCAAATTACCCGCTGTAATAAGTGGGACTCCAATGAGCATGTTAATCCCCGCGTTCTTCCAGGGGTCCTTAACATAATCCTCCATGTAAGGGTGGGCATTCATGGTCATATAGAGTACACCCTCAAGAACTGCTGAATCAACTACAGCATTTCCTACTTGGGCAAATACATCATTACGGACTAGGCCATTGACTATATTACTTGCACCCTTAGAACCCTCATAGGCAGTCTTAATTCCTGCAAGTCTTTCGACTTGTCCAGCCTGAGAGAACCAGCTAGCTCCCTTAACTCCTGCCCTGAGAGCACCCATTCCCTTAAGTGCAGCTCCCGCAGGCAACAGAACTCCTCCTACGAAGGATAAGGCTTTAACAACTCCCTCATTCTCATTGTAGATTGTAGCAAGGTTCTGATTCATCCCCTGAAGAACATCATGAGTGTCGTAGTTATACCTCTCAGGGGTAACGGAATTCCAGATAGAAATTCCAGTATCTACTACAGCAGCTGCGGGAATCCCTAGAAGAGTCCCCATAAAGCTGCTCTCATTACCAAACTTCTGTAGAGCTACGTCACTCAGCTCTCCGGTGTAGTCTTCTAGGCTCATCATCTTTCCTTCTATAGTTTACGGCGTACTAAAGGGATTACTAAAATCAGGCATCCCAAATCCCTGGTCACGGTAGGCATCCTCCAGGAGGTAGGAGGTCATCTTGTTCTTCAGATCATCCAAGGGGATAATTTGCCCGTACATTCCAGCATTCAAACTCTTGGCGTTACCAACTGCAATATCCTGAAGTTGCTGATGTCTTGCAGCTTTCAGCTCCTTAGGAGCATTTCCCACATAAGCCTGAAACATCTCCTGCATGGAAACGCTCTTATTCTTCTCCAAAAGATCCTTAACCTCCGGGAGATCATAGAGAGAGACTCCGTTTACAGGCTTCCAGCTATTAACCTGACTGTAGAATCTTGCAGCCTTCTCCGCAGATTTAAGATAAATGGCATTGCCCATGAGTTGAAGCTGTTGCTGACGCCTACCTTCAGCTGTCTTACTGGCTAGCATCCTAGAAGCTTTCTGCATTTTCCACTCCTCCCGCATTCTAGGAGTACCATATTTCTGCATAGCATCACTGAGCATTGCTTCACCGGCAGGAGTTACCATAGTTCTAATCTGTTTCAAATCGGATAGAGTTTGTTCAGGCAAATCCCCTGTCAACTCCTGCTGCTTCTTCGCAATGTAAGGATCAGCCATTGTAGCACCCATTGCAGCAGCTTGATAGACAGAGAGATTATCCGGCATAGCCAAGAGCATCCGAGCCTCAAGCTTGGTAGCAGGAGTGGTCATTAGATTATAGGCAAGGTCCTTAAGGCTTTCGGGATTTGTTGCAAGTTCGGGATTCCTAGATTGGACAATTTCCATACCAATAGGAGTGAGGACGCTAGCAGCTGCCTCGACTTTTGCAGCTCTGTCCTGTTGCTTCTGCTCTGTCCTCTGATCCCCGGAGGCTTGCTTATTCATCATCTGCATAATCTGCTTCTGTTGCATACCGATGAAGTCAGTAATCTCCGTATTTCTTCTACGGAAAGTAGGGTCAGCCATAGCCATCTCTTGTGTAACCTTTTCTACCTGGCTTTCAGATTGTTGAAGCATCTGTCGGATTCGTAGAGTTGATTGACTATCTGTCCTATAGTATTTATAATTAGGATCAGCTTGGTCTGTTCTAATCCCTTCTGCAAGTTGTCCTCTCAGCTGTGTAATGCCCAGTTGTTGCTCTGCTTTAGCTCGAAAGGTAGTAAGAGATTGAGTTTGTTGCTCAACCTGATCAGCATGGAACTTACTTAGGAGTGCCTCTCTAGTATTAAGATCCTCCTCCTTTGTAATGGCATCCATCTGCTTTTGAATATCAGTCTGCTCCTTGTTAATCTGGATTATCTTAGCTCCAGTATTTTGTGCAGTATTGGAGAGGTTTAGCTGCCCATTAGAATCTACGGTGGCAATGATGTCATTAGGAGCAGAATACTTAGCAAGGATTGTAGGACTCTTATCCAGCTCCCCGGGCTTAAGCTTTGTAGGTTGAGCTGCAGGAGAAGCATTCTGTGGAGAAGGACTTTCAATAGGGGAGGAAGAAGGAGTAACAGCATTTTCCTGTTGAGTGAGTTCTTGCAACTTAGCTTCTAAGGCATTTTTCTCATTCTCTGCTCTAAAGGTTTTACCCTCCACGGATTGAAGTTGCTGATCCAGAGCTTGGCCTTTAGCAAGGCTCTCCCTAATATCAATACCCATTTTATCCGCTAGAATAGCAAGCATTGCTTGTTTAGTAGCTTCATCGGCCTGATTCAAATGCTCCTGAGTAATAGGTTGCTGCCTAATCTTCCCAGAAGAGGACCTACTAATTACCCTTCCCGGAATACTATTAGTAGTGGGACCAGGAGGAGGAGTAATTAACGCATTAACCAGTTGGTTAAAAGCCTCATCCGTGATAAGCCCTTGCGGGCCTCCCTGAGTAATCTCTCCAGATGCTGTACGTGCCATAATTCACCTCTTAGTTAGAGTACCAGTTAGCGCCGCCGGAAAGCTGATTCCAGGAGTTAGCTGTGCCAATCCCTCTCAAATCTCCACTATAGTTAGCAGCTACAGCATTATCCATGGGAGTAGCAGTTTTAGGGTCCCAACTGGCAGCAGGAGCACTAGATTGCCCAACGCTCGCAGTCTGCCCGCCCTGATAACCCCCATTGATAAGAGTAGTAGATTGTTCGGACCGATTCTGGGAACTGAATTGATTACTATCCGTAGAAAGGGTTCTCTTTACATTTGCCCCCTTAGCAGTACTTAAGGCATTAGTAAGGGCGGAAAGTATAATATTATCAGGACGAGAGAGATTCTCCAGCAGACTGCTAAGATTAGTCTGGATTCCTCCGTAAGCCTTAGCCTGCTCTGCTCCTAATGCACTAGCTGCGAGAGCTGAGTCATTAGCCAGATTACTAGCCAGCAAACCTTGCATAGAACTAGCTGAGGTTCCTGCACCCTCAATACTCTTGGCTATTGCAGGAGCATTAGCTTCCTGAGATTTTTTCAGATTAAGAGCCATCAATCCGCTAGCATCAGAGAAAGCTTGCTGTTTAGTATATTGCTGGAGCAGGTCCTGAACTACATTAGTAATAAGCCTCCTATCTGCAGCACTTTGTTTCTGATCTGCCGTACCTCCTCCAAGTAGCTGCTGAATCAGAGTATCTAGGGCCTTTTGATTATCAGGAGACAGAAGAGAGATATCCTCACTCGTAAAGGAGGAGCTATTTTGTTGACCACTTGCCGAGCCTGAGGAAGTCTGCTGCTGAGTACTGGGAGCTTGCGATACTGTTCTATTAACTGCAGCACTAGTAGGATCGGGATATTTACTATCAGCCATCTTTATTACTCCTAACGTATACCGGAAATCCGGCCTGTAAATTCAATCGAGCGGAGGTCAAATTCCCCTCCCAGCGATATAGTATACCACTTTCCAGCATGAGCAGGATAGAGTCTTGCGAGTCCAACACCTGCAAAAATTTCCTCCTCGTGGAACTCGGAATGGATACTCCTACTATCCAAGGAGGCGTCTATTCCAATAATTCCTGTGAAGGGTCTCCGAAAATGAACTTGCACTTCTTCTGGATACGTATAGCCCTGACGGGAAAACGCTAACTTTCCATAACGAATAAAGGAATCTGTACACCTAGAGGAGAAGAGCCTAACAGTTCCGTCACTTTTTAAAACCCCTGAGTCCATGCCAAAATTTGTGTAACTGATAATTTGGTCATGATTACTGTTAATAGGACTGTAATCTACAAGAGCTGTATAAGTAGCCTTGCACTTTCCCCACTTTTGTAATCCTGTATCATAGACTAAGGCTCCATGATAATCAGGGAAGATGGGAGAAATAGTAGCGTCTTGGAGAAGGAACGTGGCTCCAGGAAAAGTTACATCCAGATGCTGAGGAAGTCTAGTTCCTTCCTGCAGTGAGAAATCCGGAATAGAGATTACCTGAGCATTAGTTGGAAAGTCAAAGCCAAGCGGAGGATTCTCAGGGGTATAGATTCCCCAGTCTAGATTCTCCTGAGTTGCATACGTCTTAGATTCCATAGTGACAGGAGTTTCTGCTACTAGTAACTTATTCAAGGAGCTCTTAAGAACTTTCCATAGTCCATAGGGTACATCGGGATTCGAAGGATCCCCTCCTGCTTGTAGTAAAGAAGCGGATGCTAAGACCGTAGTAGATACCCTATATGTAGTAGCTAGAGGTTCAGGGACATGGTAATGAATAGTATAGTCAGTCCTACCAGGTCCATCGTACCATCCAATAGTAGTATGAGAATAAGTAAAGGTAAAGGTTGCATCATCACTGACCCTTCTTAATACTACATCAGGAAAGGATGATAAGTAGGTAGACTCTGCGTGGGCCTTCAGGGCTGCCCATTGACTCACCGTAACATTTAGATAGGCAGGAGTTAGGGTTAGCTGAAACTGTCCTATCGAAGCAAATGTAGAGTCATAGCTTACAGTTCCATAGGTCTCAAAGCCTGGAGTAGCAGCTCTGAGCGTAGAGCCTATAGCTACGTAATCTAAGCTACTAGGATCTACAGCCTTAACAAAGGTCCCCGCCCCTCCTTCGCCAAAGGTATATGCACTTCCTACTAGGTAAGTAAAGAGCATGGGAGCTGCGGTATAAGTCTCAGACTTGCGCTGTGTAACTTTAAGACCTATGTCAAAAGAGGTTTTATATTCCCATGTCGGAGTTCCAGTTCCTACCCCTAGAAAAGTTTCAACTGGGAATCCTACACTTTGCCTATAGGGCATTGTGATTAGATCTGTATCTACGTTAGTAGTATTGGAAGGTCTTGCAGTCTCTGCCTGAGACTTTGTAGTATACTCTGTAGGAAGCAAAGTCTCTACGGTAGCCTCGGACATTATTACTTGAATATAATACTTCAACTGGTCCATAAGCAACTTAGTCTCAGACCACTCTCTAAGCTGCCGGGTCTTAAACTGCGCAAGTTGCCTATCAGCCAATCCGGTGCTGGGAGAGATGGTCCATCCCAAGTCTAGAAGAGAAGGAGTAGCATTGTTAATAGAAATAGGATTACTCAAAACTGCGGTATCCCTAGCGAGGATTAGATCCGCAGGAGTAATAAGGGGATCTGTATTATCAATGTAAACTGTCTCATCTTCGGGAGTGAGAGGGTCATCCAAGACATAGGGACTCATTGGACTTCTACGAGTTAGGGCCATCTTGCTACCAGAAGCCTGCCATTGGGTATAGAGACCTACTGAGGATCCTTGGAGGACCTGATTTATCAAGTCATCCTGAAAGGGAATTCCATTAACGGTTAGGGGTACGTCTGCGGGATTAGTAAGCTCGAGTCCATTGAAGAGCAATCGAATAGTCAAGGAACCTAGATTAACTACCTCAAAGCTTACATGACCACTAATATAAGCGGGGTCAATTACACTCAGAAACAAATATCTGCCTTGAAGGAAGCTCAGGTAAACAGGGTCCCTACTTTCTCGAAGGAAGTCATAGATACCTACGAAGATATCCTCAACGGTGTAATCCCCTTTAACCCTCTTGATTCCAGTATTGGTATAGGCAAAATGCTCCATATCAGTAGCACCTTGACATACCTGCTTAGAAGTCCAAATGCCTGCCTGCTCGGAGATACTTTTAGCAGAGAAGAGGATACTACCAGTAGTATTAAATTGCGCTCCTACGATGTTCTTAGTACTGTAGATGATAAAGCCACTACCAAAGGACTGGACGTGAACAATCCTGCCCAATACATCATTAAAGATTGCATTAGCAGCTAGGGTGATAATAGCAGGAGTAAAATCAGTGAAGTCGAAAAGGCTACTCCACGAGACTGAGTTGGCCGAGTCCCAGAAACCCAGCCTACCATTGGCCCTGAAGATACCCATCTGCCCTGTCATATTTAAAAAACTAGGCACAAAGCTAGCAATGGTTACAGGACCGAAAGCTGTAGGAGTTAACTTATAAACAGAGCCATTTCCCTGCCTATACATGTAAAGGACGTTCTCAATAACACAGTAAGTCCATGCTAGGTAAGAGCCCGGGCTAGGAACTGAAAGAGTTACTTTATGTACCCATGCCTCAGACGTTGACCCTCCTGAGTTTGTCCAGATTCCATCCTCGCAGAGCGCGACAAGTACGTTTGAATAGTTTGCGAATTGATACAAAACCAAAGTATCACAACGACTGCCAAGAGCCGAGATATCCAAAGTAGCTGTCGTATCAAAATAGCTACGATACCCGTACAGAGTTGGGAGAAAGTTATATCCTTCATAAGCCACGATTGGAATAGTCCGCTCAGGGCTATCTTCCTGCCCGGTGGACATGAGGTTCTCATAGAACGCCTCCGGGTCCGTAATTACTGCACTTCTGGTTACATCTATAATTTGCGTCTTATTAGCCACTTCTTACCTCCGTGTAGTCTGCAACTCCAAGGCCAAACCTGCCCAAGGTTCTACAACTGTAATATACAAAATTCCAGTCCCACCTATAGCTACTGAATGGATAAAGTCCAGGACTGAGGGAGAGACCGTTACTAGGGTTCCCTTTGGCAGGAACATAGCCTCATCTAGAAAGGAAGAAGTAAGGGGAGCTGCCACATTTCCAAATCTCACTACACAGTCAATTGTGGAGTAGAGGACTACTGTCTCGTAGCCGGCAGGGATTCCCCCGGTAGTTGCATTCGTTCCAGAGATGGCTAAGCCGAATGCATATCGGGGACGGATAGTATCATTAGGAATTGCAGTACCATCAGCTGTAGCAAGTGGATATCGGTTTTTAACTGTCATAGCTCAGCATCCAAGTAAACTGTGTGTAGGCCAGCATCTCCACTAGAATTTACTTGGAGAATGAGGACATCTTTTGTAGTACCTGTAGAGGTAAAAGCTGCTGCATCCCCTAGAGTAATCGTAGGAATAGCTCTCATGTAAATAGGGATGGAGATAGGTGTGGTAGTCAGGTAAACCTGCAGTTCTTTGTAATATCTACCATCCTCTTGCGTTACAACTGCCAAAGACTTAGGGTCTACGATAGATACCAGAGCTCCATTATCTGTAACAGTGAAGAGCTGGACATGCACCTCATCTTCCGTAGCATCAGCAGTTCCCGTGAACACTGCTGCGAATTCTACGGCAAGTTGTTTAATGAGAGTGTACCCTAGAATTACAGGTCCGTAATACCACTGCCAAGAGGTTGAAGGAGTAGCATTGTTGTCGAACATGGCAGTCTGGCTTGTCCAAGTGCCAGCAAGATAGGAGGCTAATGAGTTGTCCGTATCCCTGCCTGTGGAGACTTTGATCTTAATGTAATTGATATTAGTTGAGGCACTTTTCTTCTTATGTCTAAAATATACAGTCTTTGTCTGATAAGCCCAGTTGAGGCTATCCTCTGTATCTAAGATCTGGACAATTCGGCACTGTGCTGTACTGGTTCCGGAATACCTTTTAATGGCTATATAATCCATCCCATTGTCAGAGACTATCTCTGTTCTGAATCCTGAGGCTGAGCAGTAGCCATACCATCTTCTAGCATGTTGGGAATAAGGAGCACTCGTAGCTACGTTCACACTTGCTTGAGTAGTCTTATTTCTGTCCTGGAAGCGACTGTTATAAACCATATTAGCAGCAGCCATATTAGGAGTCAGGGCTGCCCAAGTCCCATCGCCTCTCCAGTAGGTAGAGCTGCTGGCACCACTTCCACTATTCAGTCTGGCAACAGGCAAATTCCCCTGCACATCAGTAGATAAATTTATATACGCCCAGCTCGGATTATAGGTTCCATAACCTGACTTTAAGAACTGACTAGGAAGTCCTCCATCACTTAAAGAGGTAAAGGTGGAGGCGGAGTCTGCAACTAAGAGTGCCTTATTAGTAAAAGGACCATAGCTCCCAGCAGTAGGAGCCACCCACTCTACATTGTAGTCTACGGTATCAATCTTAGCTAGAACATCCCCAGCATTTCCCCCTATAGGAAGTTCCGGAGTTCCCCCTCCAGTGCCTACCTCATCTATGACCTTGCCACTGAATTTATTGAACATGGGGAACTCCTTTGATAAAGTCTACGGACTTCGTAAAAATGCCCAGCAATATAAGAGATAATAGGAAGGCAAGGAAAGCCAGGATAGCATTTTTAGCAAGTGTTCGTTTAAGATCTTTAATGAAGTCTTCACTGTCCTTGCGGGCTTGTTCACGTATAATGTGCTCCTGCTTATGGTGATCGACGCCATAGGGAAAGGCTTTCAGGATCTCCTCTTGCTGAGCCAGAATCTTCTCCTGTTGTACTAGGATGTGATCCATTTTGTCTTCTGCCGTAAGGCTATCATACCTTCTCCTGTCCATCATAGCGTAGACTTCCCATTCTTATTAGTAGGTAACCTGATCCCTTAGGTCGTTGGTCATAATCGTAAGGAGATCCTCTCCCATGGCAAGATGGAGTTTAGCTGAATTAGCATCCCCAATAAGGGCGAAGACCTCTCCAGCTGCCCTGTTGATAATACCATAGGGACAGATGTCGGTGAGCCAGAACGTATTTGCACCTGAGAGGACAGGAGGATGCTGATAATATCCTACCTCTAGGGAAGTAGCTAAGGAATCTAGGAGGACAGTTAGGTCAGAGCCGATCATATAATAACAACCTGTCTGCTGAACACCTCCAGGGACAAATACATTTTGAGGATCAATGTACTTTAAGTATCTCAAATCCCCTGTAACCTTGACGTATTTCCATTTACGGAAGCGAGTCAGTGGAACTACAAGAGAGGGAAGGTTAATGGTTTGGGAGTAAAGCCCAGGATCAAGAGGAATTGTTGCCTCCACCAGGTCCTGAGTAAACTCGGTTTTGAAAAGGGTTCTTGCTATAGCAGTGTTAATAGCATTGCCTACCTGAGCTGCCTTATCAGGACGCTTTACTATAGCAAGAACTGCATCAGACAGCTCAGTGAAGTTCATCTTACACCCCTATAGCCGCATATGCGGCATCTGCCGCATTAGATGCCGCAGTTACTGCATTAACATAAGCCGCCAGTGAATTAATACGGGCTACGTTTATACCGGCCGTCGAGACATTGCCGAGAGCTGTAGCAATTGGCCCTGGAAGCCCAGGGACACGAGCAGCGGCAGCAAGAGCAATCTGGATGGACTGCCGCAAAAATTCTTCCTGTTCTTCATCTGTATAACCAGCGTCTCTGAGAGCCTGTTTCCTTCTTGCGCGAATAAGAGCGCAATGCGGACTTACGTTCCGAATCTCATCACGGACAGCGTCCGTAACAGTAACTGCGGAGATCGTGGATTGAATACGAGCGTCTTGTCCTGTGGGCAATGCAGACGTGTAGCAGTAGGTCCAGCCGTTCTTCTCTCCGTGTTCGATATTGTTAAACCCAGTGAGCGTGACAGTTACCCCGTCCGGCCCAGGAGTAATAAACTTTTGGTATTTAATAATCATGTCATCATATTCCAATTAGAGATACAAGGCCGCCCGGAACCCCACGTAATCGTGCGAGCTGCCCCGCGCATTGGGGAGATTCAACGCCCAGACCCCGGCATTCGAGCTGCTGTTCCACTTCCCGCCGGAGACCGGGCACATGTCAGTAGGGCGATAGTCATACAACTCATCATTGCCAAACGCGTTTGTGCCGCCCACCCCGCCGACTAGCGGGATACCCAAACAGGCCATCTCCCATGCGACTCCTGACTGCGCAGAATCAAAAACTTGAGCAGCGTTGCCAAATAATTTGGTTGTGCCGCTCGCCAGTAGCGCGCCATAAGTCGCCCCGATACTGGTGTAATTGGCAGCAAGTCCGGCCGCGCCCCAGGCGTCTGTCGCCAGCGTATTGCCCCCCGTTAAGCTGGCCATTTCCACGGATTGTTTGAGGGTGTAGAAGCCTATGCCGTTCGACGTCAGCCCTAGCGTGACCTCCCGCATGCCTCCGTTAAGGTCTGCTATACCACATGCCTGCCCGTTGTGCGTGGTTTTCTCGAATGGCGTGCCGCTACCTGTCAGTGCGGCGTTTGAATAGCCATCCGACACATACAGTACGCCGGCATCCTGAGCGTCCCGCAGAGCGTTGTTGTTGCAGCCCTTCGGGAAGTTGTTTGTGGCGTCATACCAACCACAGTATGTGGTATTGATACTCTCTTGTGCGTGCGCGAGGGCAATCATAGCCAGACCAGCCCTGATAAATCTAGACTTTGCAAAAAATCTTGACCCTCTCGTTTTTGCAGCATCGAGCGCGCCAGCGTAAGTGTCTGACGGCGACCCATTAAGGCTAGAAAATGGATTGTGCGCAGCATTTGACGACAAGGGCGCACCATTTTTTACGGATACGGCAATGCCAGCAGGGCTCCTAGAACATTTGTACTTATCACAAAACACTCCGCTCTTAATAAATCCGCCATCGTAGAACATCCGATGTAAAGCGTACCCTTGAGACAGAGCAACTTCGTGGCTTGAGAAGCTACGCGCGCCAATGAGCGAGATAGTATTTATTGCAAGGCCATTCGACCCTGTGCCCCATTTGTAGTAGAACGCAGGAATCCACACCATGATGGAGCCATCAATGGTTTGATAGTTGCCATAGTTATTATGGCCTACAACATTGTAGCCCGGCAGACCTGCAATGTAGGACGGCAGAGGCTGATCACAAATACCAACGCCAAAGCCTTGTGTTCCGGGAATTCCAATACTGTATGATGGGCTTGGAACCCCAAGCGCAGCAAGCTCCGCTGCGAGATTGGCGCCTGTCTGTCCGCCATCCGTAGTAGTGCCAACAATATTCCTAGCATTATCAATGACCGCTACTTTTCTAATCCCTCCACCATTGTCATACACATTTACATAAGCCATAATTCTTAACTCCTAATTCTTTGCTACAAATGTAAAAGAGCCCACTATTCAGGAAAGACCGGGAGTTAGTCTGTTGAATAGTGG
>ERZ761599.159-NODE-159-length-13491-cov-6.325915_pt1 | contig 13491 bp, 32 predicted proteins | sample MGYA00511878_ERZ761599 | MGnify/ENA primary metagenome ERZ761599 (study PRJEB28899, sample SAMN03785569) | bioreactor sludge metagenome | biome: EBPR Sludge; feature: EBPR Bioreactor; material: 0.22µm filtered reactor supernatant | place: Saint Lucia: Queensland...
AGGTAGTGGATGGGGAGAGGCTTGCACTCTCACCTGCGCGGCGATCAACCCGCGCTGTGCCCTTTACACCAGTCTCCAAAATGTAGCTACTGATCGCCTCCACTCCATCAGGCATCTCCGTCGTCAGGGAATTTGTAGCAGGCTAACCTACAACGGTCTCAACACCCAACTTCAACGCTTCTATGGCTCCCTGTTTGTGCGGCACAGGTCAACCGTTTTATCGGGCTAGGTCGTCGGGATTAGTCGGAAGCCCTCTATCTCCCTACTGATGCACCATCGCCCTTGTTCGCCCTATCCGACTTGCACGGACTTCCCCACTGGGTTCAACACTGTGTTGGCGACATATCTTCAGGGTTTTTGCGGTGAAACCCAGAAACCAATGCCCCTCGCAGGACTTGAACCTGCGCCCTTTTCTCCCTTAGGAGAAACGTGCCGCCGATAGCACTTAAGGGGCGGGTGGGGGATTGCTCCCCCTAGAGTACGGAATGTGAAATTGCGCGGAAACCGTTTCAGGAAAAACGCCGTAGTTTCACGATAGCCAAAGGATAGCACAACCGTTCTATCAGCGCAATCCCCTTTTTGTCGATTGTGCTACTATACAATGTATAGTATAATACTAAAAACAGGAGGCATTATGCGACCACAGATTGAAATGTTTGTGACCCCTGACGGTGTGCGTTATACGCAGTATATGACCCCTAACAGCATTTACATCGCGGGAACGTCGAAGGACTATGCCGCGCTGGATCGGCTGTCACGCAGACTGGAACAGGAGCGCTTCGATGTCACAGTGCGTCCCTGCTCTGGCGTGTATCAACTGAGCGCGGAGCGTGCCCACAAATGAGGTATGTCATTAAGGCGGTGTATCCCCACATCATCCCCAACCGCTTTGTACAGTCGAACCTGTACCGTGACTGGCTGACGTTTGAGGGGCGTGAGGTGGCGTGGATAGCAGAAGCGATGGCAGCGTTCACGCAGCGGTACTACGCCCATCTGGAACGCCAGCACTACACAACCTTTGTGAGCAACAAACCACTGGCAGCCAACATGACGACACCGAATGTGTCGATTGTGCTGGAAGACCGCACCATTATCCGAGTGTTTCACGTGGAGGTGAAAGAGTGACCGCAATTGTAGGGCTTGTGCATGACAGGAAGGTTTATATCGGTGGAGACAGTATCACCGAACATGCAGGCATGGTGCATATCAACGCGCGTGCGAAAGTGATCCAGTTAAACGGGATGCTGATCGGAACCGCTGGCTCCCCGCGTTATCGTCAGATCATCCAGCATCACATGACAGGCCTGCGTAAACCAACGCCTGATGAATCAATGCTGCGTTATCTGGCGGTTGAGTTTATTCCGGCGCTGCGTCAGGCATTACGTGAAAACGGGTTCAGCAAAACAGATGCGGGACAGGAAAACTCTGAGTACAGCGCCATGCTCATTGGGTATCAGGGGCAGTTATTCCGCATCGAATGTGATTTCTCTATTCTGCAATGGGAACGTGATTTCGATGCTATTGGCAGCGCTAACAGCATCGCGTTCGGCGCAATGGCAGCATTATCGCCCCGACTGGCACCTGAGAAACGGATTACCCGCGTGCTGGAAATTGCAGCCAAATTTGACCCTTATGTGTGTCCCCCCTTTGTCATTCGTAACACAGGAGAATTGTCGTGAATGATTTTGAACAGCTTGCCGCGTGGCGCGATTATCGCAGCGCCCAGCAGCAGCTTAAGCAGTGGAAGCTGCTGATCTGCGCACAGGTACAGAAAAACCATCGCCAGCGTCAGGAGGTGCTGGTCACAGCGCTTACGCCTGAAGATGCACAGCGTATCGCCAGACAGCGTTACCTGAAGATGTCCCCGCGTCGAGCAAGTTCTATCTGGGTTGAAAGTGTGGAGGTGGTGGCGTGAGACTCATCATCGACTGGGACACGCAGACCACGCCCTACGTTGACAACACCTGCTACCTCACCATTCGCACCGGACGCAGCCGCGCCTATCGCAACGTCCTGAACGGCATCGCAGTACGTGATCCGGCACGCGCGGCCCGCATTCGTCAGGAGATGGACGCCCTGCTGCTGAAGGTTTCCGAGTCGGGCGGTAGTGCGCTCATCACGCCCAACATTCCTGAGTTCACGATGGCACGCTTCGGAGAGCATGAGGCGGTAGTCGCGCATGGGATTTTGTTTACCGGACGCACAGCAACGCGCCTAGTAGGAGACTTCAAGCTGGTGATTGCGATGGTCGATGAAATGGACGCGGTGCTGAGTGATGTGTTTCGGTTGGAGAAGTATGTGGAGGCCGCGTTAGGGTAATGACCACTCAACTCCTATCTGCCAAACTGATTCGTTCGTTTCCGCCTCTCAGTCATGCGCTGAGTGGATGTAATGAACGCGAGATTGTGGATGTGCTGCTCGGCGTTGAAGATCGTCTGCGCTGTTACCAAAAACATTGGCTTTCCCATCCTCAATGTCAGTATTGGCAATCGCTTCCTCAAATGAGGTGGTACGACCATAACGATCCCGCCAATGCGCAAGTCATCATCGCGTACAAGCATAAACCTGGAGTGGATAAGAGAGAGCATTCCTTTGTTGTGTGCAGTGTCGGAGATTTGACTCTCGCTTACAACTGGTCTACCCGTACACGAATTGGCGATTTTTACGGTGTTTATCCGCTGCCTCACTGGATGAATGCCGATCCGCACCAACTAACACTTTACAGCTATACCCATGAAGGAAGAGCGCGAGGTTTTCATTGTCGAGAGGAACTTAAAAGGCTTCTGCCAACTCGTTTGCACAAGTGGGTATCAAAGACTCGCAGCGCCAAGAAAACGCGCAAATTGACCTATCTGGCGACGGTTCTGTGGGAATTGTGGAAGCTGCCCTTGCCAGTCCCGGATATGGGAACTTTGATGGAAATGGAGCGCTCAAAGCAACTCCCAGAAGCCTACTACAAGCTGAGCAAAGCCCAAATGTGGGTCCTGAAAATGAAGCAGCTCAACGCGGAAGATGCGCGAGACATTAACTACTTCATCCGACTGGAAGATTTTTACATGGGAGCCACCGGACAGGTTGAACCGCTTACGGTTGAGTCTTTGTTCATTCGCACACCCAATCGTTTGTCATCGAAGATGCATATTCAATTGCCGCTGTTCTAGGAGGACCGATGACCTACAAGATTCACTTGACGCTCGATTTCAGCGCATACGTAGACGACCCGAAACGCTGGCTACAGCACATGACGCTGCATTATGTGGAAGTGCCATTTGTGCGCCAGCATGACGATGAATGGGCGTATTTACCCAATTGGCACGCACGACGGGATAAGAACTACATGAGCGCTGAAAAAGCGCCGGATAGCTGGAAACAGCCATGAAACTGACATGGGATGATATTGCACGCATTCAGACCGAACTTGACCAGTCATGGGTTCGTGCGTTGAAGGCATACGAGAAAGCTGTTGAATCGGGCGCTCCGGCGTGGCTGCTGGCAAAGCCGGAGCGCATCATTCTGATGAACCAACCGCATGTGTTTAGAGCGCCGCACGGGGCGAATATCAAGCCCCATCATGAGGTGAAATGAGATGAGCGAATGGTCAATGTCGTTTGACGACGAACTAGAGAAACTTGGCTACCGTGTCGGCTGGCTTCACAGCGACGTGTACAACGTATACGACCCACGCGGCAATGTAATCGGCGTTGAAAAGAATATTCGGGACGCACGAACGCGTGCGCATCGGGAATACCAGAAAACCAAGACCACTGATGTACTACACATCGCTTTCTTCCAAGAAAAAGGGTTGTGGTATGCCTATCTCAAGACGGATGAATACACGACTTATCATGTGTATTCTGCCACAGGCGATACCCGTCGTGAAGCGCTTCAAAATTTAGTGACAAAGATGGGAGACGATGTATGACACCAACAACAGGTCGTGTAGGCACATCCGAAGAAATCAGCCTCAATCCGCATAACGTAGACCAGACCGCGACCTTGAAAGCGTGGCTGCTGCACTTGCCCGGTCAACATCCCTTCTGGTCGGACTACATGTTTGGCGTCGTACACCTGCGCCCCATCGAAGGCGGCAGACCACCCGTGAAAATTATGCCTGACGCGGAGCATGAAATGATCGTGGTCGCGCTCGACCCTAGCAGAAAGCCAAACGCCAGCGACATCAACACGCTGATTCCGCTGCACCCAGTTAACTATGTCGTCCAGTTCGCAGGCATGACGGATGAGCAAGCGATAGAGACCGCTGCATTGCTGGTCAATGCGTTCATTGAAGGCGGGTTTCTGGTAGAGCCACAAGGGATTGTTGGCGCACGAGATCACTTCTTCGGGAAGGTGCAGCACTACATCACGAATCATTTATCTAATGTCCGCATGTATCGGGAGAAATAGAGTGACGAAAGAACAAGCTGAGAACATCATCAAAACGCATATCGCCGCCATCAAGAATCTGGACTACAGCGACGTGTCATTCATGGATGAGTTTATCGAAACCGCACATTCGCCGCACCTGCTGGTGGATGGTGTTGAGTGTCACATCGAGCGTACACGGCACATTGATGCGCATTGGCTGCCTGTCAACTATGTCATCGTCACCCGTGATAACTACGACCCGACGATCACAGTAGAGGGCAGCAGTGTGGACATTCGCTGGACGATGGCGCAGGATACGCCTGCTGTCATGAGTTTGGTTCCCCGTATTTATGCAGTGAAGGCCGAAGCGGTGCTGGGGCTGTTGAAGGCTGCGCAATCATGAAAATTGCTCTTGTAGGCAGCCGCGAATACAAGCACTTGGGGTTGGTTGTCAAATACGTCAAATCACTGCCAGCAGACACCATCATCGTTTCTGGTGGCGCGCGTGGCGTAGACAGTGTTGCCGCCAACACTGCGCGGGACTGTGGTTTGGAAGTCGAAATCATCCCCGCTCTGTGGAACGTCTACGGGCGTCAGGCTGGCATGATCCGCAATGGCGAAATCGTGCGCAAAGCAGACCAAGTTATCGCCTTCTGGGACGAAACCAGCAGAGGCACGCTGGACAGCATCAAGAAAGCAAAAGCTCAGAACAAGCCGTTGGAGGTCTACGGCAAGGATGGGCAGCTTATTGGAGACTGGGATGCGCGAAAGACTCCAGACGCTTAAGGGGACTCGCGCGCTGTTTCGCGGGACATTTGTGCGTTTCGGCTGGAAGCCTGCGTACAAAGGCGCACCGATTAAGACGGTGCTGCTCATCAACGTCACCCGTCGCGGCAGCATCGTCACCGATCATCTGTGGTTCGTCTGTGGCGTGCAGTTCGAGCGATTGAATTTGCAGCCCGGCGATGTGGTCGAGTTCCACGCCAGAGTCACCGAATACTGGAAGGGCTACAAGGGGCGGCGTGATTTGGATGATGCAGCTCCCATTAGCAAGGACTACCGTCTGAGCAATCCGACGGGCGTGAAAAAGGTAACTGATGAACAACTGCCATTATTCAGGAGGATAGAGTGAGTAATCTTAGAGACATGGGGGCACGAAATGCTGAGGGCTATTGCCGGAAGTGTGGTGCACCATTGGACATCAGTGGGCAGTGTGTCTTGTGCGCTGTTAATGAAATTCAGCGAAAGTCTGGGACAGGAATGAACATCAGCGAATTTATGGAACGGGAGCTAAGTGACCCCGATCTGCATGTCAACATGTCGGTTGAACTAGCTTTTGAGCATCTTCACTATCACCTTACAAGTCATCACTTTTCATATCCTGGTGGAGAAGTAGACCGGAAGTTTTGCATCATCATCTTGCGAGCGCTGCGTGCCGAGGTTGAACGCTTGGCGAAAGAAAGCGAGGGCTAGGCGATGGGAATCCAAGGCATACGGCGCGATTACAATGACGACAGCATCCCCAACGCAGGCGAGTACGGCAAAAACCGCATCGGTCAGTGGTACGGCGTACCGCCAAATCAGCCGGAATTGCTGGCGAACCTGTCGGCGCATACGGTTGAGGAAAACGAGGATGGGACAATCACTGTAGAGCCATCCATTTTAGTGACGCTCCCATATCTGAATCTGTCGTGGCATGGATTCTTAACGCGCGGCATCTGGGAGGAGATTTAGCATATGGACAATACAATTGAGCAACTTCGGGGCATGGTGGCGTTTGTGCGCTCTGCGAGGAACACCCAAACGCCTGCAAAAGAGCGACACGGATTTTTAACCTACGCGCTGATGCACGCTTGCCAAGCTGCGATTTTCGGAGACAGTCAACCACGCCGATATGGCTTGACCATCCATGACTACAAACATGTGCTGATCAAGGCCATTGATAGAATCATGAATGGCGAACCGATTGATCTGGTAATGACTGATGTTGGCGAGTATCCGCTAGCTGCGTCTATCGACTGGAACTATTTAAGCAAAAAGGACGCGGGTGCCGATGACACCAATCGCTAACGCCTCCCTGAAGGCCGACTACGCCGCGTACTGCGCCGAGCAGCGTGCGCGGCATTATTCGCCTGTGAGCTACGAACTGTGGCTGGAAGGCACGCTGAACGCCTGCCGCCTTGATCTGGCGAACGCCAAGCGTGCGCTGCATCTGCCTGACAGCTACCGCGCGGCGCTGGAACGTGTCGATAAACTGCTGGAAGATGCAATGTCGCGAACAGCCCCTTCAAACCCGACGTTATATGAACTCTTTGAATTGGACATTTCGCTAAAAGGTTCAATCCAGATGGCACAGCAGATTATTCTAATAGCGCTCGGTGGCGCTGAGGAGGAATTGTGAACGAACAGGAACTACAAGCTATTGAACAACGTGCCGCTGCCTCAGAGAATGAACTGTACGCCCTGTGCCAGCGTCAACATGAATGGCGCATGTGCATTCCTGTGCAATCAACAGACAGCGACGTGGTACTAGGTAAGTCGTTGACAGATATTCGCGCGCTGCTGGCTGAGGTGCGACGCTTGCAAGAGATTGAGTCCCGCGCCGTGACCATCAACAATGCGCTGCTGGACGCAATCCAGTCGATGATGCCATTTTTAACGCCGCAGGTGCAGGAACGGATGCAGGCAGCGCTTCAACCCGTGATAGACCTGATGGAGCAAAAGCCGTGACCGACCAGAAACCCACGCATGTTTACATCGGGCGCAAGGACTGCGGATGCGTCCGCGCTGTGAGTCTTGACCATCGCAGTAAATCAACCGCTAAACGGGTGTACGAGATGATTTGCGATGGTCTAATTGTCGAGCGCATGACCTGTGAAGCCTTCGACGCCAGCGGTGGTATTGCATCGCTGTTTGAAGATTGCCCACACGAAGAACGTCAGTTGAAACTTGAACTGTGACCATTTCATCAGGAGCGATAACATGGTAACGAAAACCAAGTACATCATCCAGCAGCGCGGCTACTATCTCGGTGGCAAGGGCTACGCAGGCGCGTGGTGCAGGCGTGCGCGTGTAGCGCCTGGTCGCGTGTATGGCAACCTCTCAGGCGCGATCCGGGACGCTGCACTGCTGACGGAAGTCAACGACAAGGGCTGGACGTTCGTGGTCTATCCTTTCATGACCACAGCAGACCGTCAAAAGACCATCCTCGAAACGCTGGCCCGTCTGCCGAAGGACGAAAACGGCAAACCACGCTTTCGTGAGGAAGGCGCATGGAATTGTAGCCACTGCCATGAAGAAGGCTTTATACTGAATGAGCAGGGCTATTTCGAGCCGTGCCCAGTGTGCGAGGGAACTGGTGTGTTGAAGGGGGAATGGGCGTGATACAAGCCTTGCTTCTAATCATTATCATTACTCTCGGTTGCATGATCTGGTGGCAAACACGGACATTGGCTGTTCTTAAATCGACACTCAAAGACGATTTGAGTATGAAGAGCAACCTTGTCGATAAACGCCTTCGTGAACTGCATGACGCAAACATGATGATGACACAGGCAGCTAATCGTGCGTTCATCAACATGGCGCAGGCTCAGGAGGCGATGCGCCAGTTGTCTAACACACCGATTGACCGCAGCGCATGGGTCGAGGATGTGGCCGCCGCGCCCGAAGTGTGGGAGCTTGGAGATGATGGGGAGATTATCAGCCATGAATGACGAACAGCGCCGCATCCTCGAAGCGGCTAACGACACGATGATCAAAGGGATTATCGGCACCAACAGCCTGATATCACAGCTTGAAATCCTGCGCATCCTGAGCCTTGATGGATACAACTTTCATCAGCTATTTCTCTGGCTGCTGCGTAATAACCAGTCCATGATGGAACGTGTCTGCACCCAGTACGGCATAGACCGAATCGCAGATCTGTGTGTTCATCCTGGACAAATGATGCCAGATCGTGCAACTACGGTTGCAGGCGTGAAAGCCACGTTGCAGACGGAACTGGATAAGTGGGAGCAGCTTAAAGGTAGTTTCAAAGGGCAGAAATGAACATGAATAACGAACAAGCCATTGCTACCGCCGCGCAACATGGGTTGCATGTCGGGTTCCGGCGCATCTGCTCAGATGGTCGCGTATATGAGATTAAGCGCATCTTTTGGAGCGATGTTGTTGGAGATGTTTTGCTGGCGGTCTTCGACCACACGCTTACAAATCGTATCTACAAAATAGAGGACTTCGACCCATCCCGCGTGTATTGGGAAGGTGGCTTTATCGACGTTCCCGCAGGGCAGGAACCGCCAGAAGATGAGTATCAGGGCAACAGCGCTTACCTCAATCATTTTCTGGAAAGCGGCGAAGATGGGACGATAGCTTAGCTCCCCACTTCCGCCGCAGAAAAAGCCAAAGACGCGTTGTGATAGCGCGTCTTTTTATTGCAGTACAGCTTTATTCATCTAAACGCTCACATTTCCATCCTTTGTGTGATTTCATTTTCCCCCGCGCTACCACATTCATTGTAGCGCTATCTAACCCATGTTCACGGCAAAATTTAGCAAGATTGACTATTTCAATGCGTATCCCATCTGGCGATGTTACAATCCACTTTTTAGGAATCGCGTACCCCACCGGCTTCCAGGACGCTTTAATTTTTGCTCTTTGCGCAAGGGGTAAAGGCACCCCCTTGCGGGCTTTATTCATTTCTTCTAAAGCTTTAGGGAGGTGCATTTTCCCTTTAAGGGCCATAGATATTTTGAGATTTCTCTCTGGGGATCTGTTCCTTTGTGCTATGCGCATTTTCTCTACTGTCTCTGGAGACTTTTTTCGCCCTCGGCTTGCTGCCCCTATTTTTTGCTTTGTTTCTTCGGAATGCCGAGCAACCCCTTTTTGTGCTTTGCTAAGTTTTGCACGTGTTTCTTCTGATACTGAGTGCCCTTTTCGTGCCGCACTTATTTTTGCACGATGCTCAGGCGTCACAGGTCTTCCCAATTGAGATTTTTGTGCGGTAATTGCGATATTAAACCCCCGGCTTTTAAACGGTTTCATGGTATCAAGATAAAATTGCTCACGTTCTACTAATATGCTTTTATCGCATAGCTCAAGAGCATCTATCTTAAAAGCTTTTTCGCCATGTCGATTCCATGCATTTTGTAGATAACAATTGTCGTGCGTCCTTGTCTTTAAATCACTGACATGCTGTGACCAACGCCGTTTTATGTTGACGCTACTTCCAATATAGATTTTGCCGTTCACAGTACAAGTAATGATGTATATCCCAGCAGTAGACAATGGGTGTTTAGGAGACATAAGTGGTATAATCCTTCTGACTTGCCCTCAAGTAAGTCGATCAATACCCAAGATGGTCAAGCATCTTGGGTATCCCTTTTAATCCCCCAATTATATCTCATTTTCGTTCGTAGAACAAATATTCTTGATTTTGTATCTTGAACTATGTTACATTATACATATCTCATTTTAACTACTGGATAACCATAAGTGGACACAAAACAAATCGCTAAAACTGTGTATTCCAAACTGAGAGAACATGGTTATCCCTACCTCGCCCCCACCATTGAATCTGATGGACCTTTTTCTCGTATCGAACTTTTCAACGACAAATATCCAGCATTACAAATTATCATCTGCTATTCCAAGCCGGAGCAGGAGCATGAGGCGAAAATCTATGCGCTGTGGTATGCACAGCGTATGATGGTGGCTAACCCGCCCTGTGGCGTCGTGGCGTGCGTGGCAACGGCTGATCTGCGGATTGTCGAAGTGGATTAAGGGCGTCCTGCCACATGAGCCAGCATTCGCAAAGCGCGCGGGGAAACGACTTGGCAAACACATGCGTTTCAAACCCGACCACCTCGCGCGCCGGATAGTAAACAAATTGCATGTACCATGTTAAAGGGGGTTTAGTGGTGGGGTGACACTCAATAACTGTGATGTCGGTCAGCAGCTTCAGCGCCATGTTTGCATCATTCGCCCACAAGCCCCACGACCAGAACTGGCGGCGTGTTTCCATGCTGCCCCATGTCACATCGGTGTCCTTGATGTGACTGTCGTTTTTATCCACCAGTCGCAGCCAGGGCAAGGAGCCGTATTCAGGGGTCACCTCTAGTTTACACCCCGTCATGCAAGCGATGTGGTAATTGATGCGCGCATCAGGCCATGTGCTGTAGTCAGTCATTCCAGCGTCCTCACAAACGTCAGATCGTCTAACGGGTGGTGTTCCTTTGTGGCGCTGGCGGTTTCCAGCCCCGCGCGCAGTGGTTCGTTCCAGAAGCCCACCGTCGCCTCCTGACGGGTAAACAGGTCGAGAATCACACCTTCGCGCCCGTCCATCGTGCGCACCACGTCAAACATCGTAAAGCCGCGTAAATAGGGTTGTGGGGGTCGTTGTGGTGTCATTCGGCACTAGCCTTTGGATATACTTGTATCTCTATATCAGCCCCTAACCATCTCTCAACAGCGGGATTTGGCACGTCTCCAAAGTTGTCCAACGAGGGATGCATTAACGGCAGCCTGATTGTCAATTCATCAAGTGTGACACTGCCGCCATCGCGTGTAAAGTCAGGTTCTTCGACAAACATTGTAATGGCAACGGCTTCAGCTTCATATCTCAATAGCATGTCTTCTGTCCACCATTGGCGCGGAATGTATGCCTGATAGGTGGCCTGCCCAAACTGCGAGGCTCGAATCGCGGCACGGCAGTTTAATTCGTGGATAATCGCTGTGGGTATCATTCGTCACCGCCCTTTGGATATACTTGTATCTCGAACTCGCCAGTAAACAAATCCGCGTCCTCTGCCCATTGGGTAGGCCAATCGCTGAAATCGTCCAACGCAGCACGCCCAAACCCGTCTAGTCTAACGCTGGACTTCTGTGGACGTGTTACCGTTGCCACAAGTTCCATCTCCGCCGCGCCGCGCTTGCGATACAGCTTGATAATCGTTTCACCAATGTCGATCAAGATGCCATCACCGGAGACAAAATGCCCTTTGACGATAGGAGTCAGGTCAATGCCGTCGCTCATTCAACCCTCGCCATAATCTGCGTCACGGCATTACTACGGGCGACAAATACCAGCGGCGCGTCATCTACCATGACGGTGTACACGCGTCCGGTATCATCGCGAACAGTCAGCAGTTTGACGTCGATGCTGATTGCGATACGCCCCGGCTCAAGGGTGACAGCGTTCGGTGTTTCCAGCGTCACCGATACCGGAACCTCAATGGTCTGTTCGTTGGGCAGCACAATGGTTGCGTACAGTTTGGGTTGCGTCATGTTTCGTATTGCCATCTTCTACCCCTTCAACCACTGTTCCATCTCATCCAACCACTGCCGATACTGGACAATCTGCCCCAGCGCGCGCTGTTTCGCTTTAACATCCCCCTGCCCTGCTTTGGAGGCCAGTTTCAGGAATTGGCGAAATTCGCGCGGTTTTTCGCGTGAAATCAACACTTTTTGCACCTGCGACCCATCGGCACCGCTTGATAGGGGAGTCGGCCTACGCCATTCTCTGATTGCAGCAAGCAGCATCTTTGACGACGCGCCGTTTTCGATTGCCCATTCCAGCCATGCCTGTTGATCTTCAGGCGCTAATCCTGCGACCACCTTATGATGCGCAAAACTGAGTTTATCGGTGCGCACCGATACTTTGCTGGCAACATAGACCATATCCCGCAGCGATTGCACCTCATATCCCGTCAGTTCTGCAACCTGCTCATACGTCTTGCCCCAGCGCCGATCCCCGAATGCCAGCCAGTCCCCGATGAGCCATTGGACCGACGCACCGAGTTTGCAGATCATCACGCCTAATGCAGTCCACTGTGCTTCGGTAGTATCTGCCGGAATATCAACCCCTGTGGTTGTGAGTCTGAAGCCAGACAATAGCCACGATCCATCGCCCTGCGGCACAATCGCGCCATCGGGTAATGTCGTTTCCGCCACCATATGCCGCGTCGTCGGAATTTGGTAGCCCATCAGCGCGAGCTGCTCAGGACTTAATGCGCTGGCGGTTTCGTCGCCAACGCCTGTAATGGCTGAAGTGCGTCCGCTGCGCTTATCCGACATACGCCAGCACCCCGTTGACCAGCGCCCATGCCTCACGCGCCGCAGCCGAACGTGGCGCGTAGCGGAAGACGGGCGTGCGGCGGTTCGATGCTTCGACCCACGTCACACGGTTGGGAATAGGCGCGGTCACCATGTCGCCGAAATTGGTACGTAGATCGGCAAGGTTTTCGTTGTGTTCAATCGTGTTTTTGTGCATCATCGGCACAATACCCAGCGTATCAACCCCGACGCCTGTCAGCTTCTGGCGCTGGCGACTAAACACATTCAGGTTGTTATACGTCGCGGTCAGCGCTTGCAGGCTGTAGGTTTCGCATTCGGTGGGGTAGATGATGCCGTCTGTCGCCATGTAGATAATGCCATGCAGCAGACTCGGCGTGGGTGAAGTGTCAAACAGCACGACATCAAACAGTCCCGCCAGTTCTTCCAGACGGGCGTTGATCGTCAGTGAATTTTCTACCTTCTGCCCAATGAGCATGGTTTCACTGTTCCCCGGCAGCACCGCCAGAAACCCCTTAGAGGCTTCTGTGGGCGGTTCGTAACTCTCAGGGGCCAGCGGGCGAATAATGTCTGCCCATGCCGCGCCGCGCACGACCATGTCATAGAAACCGGGCGCTTTGTTCAGCCCCATCCCGAATGTCGCGTGCCCCTGTCCATCGGCGTCGATTAAAAGAACCTTTGCACCGCGAATGGCTAAGCCTGCCGCGATGTGAATGGCCAGCGTGGTCTTGCCGACGCCGCCTTTTTCATTGGCCAGTGTAATCACTTTCATGGTTTGCATCCTCTGTTGTTGGTCATCTCAGTTTATACCGTTAAGCGTGCCATCTTCTCCTGACACATCGAACATACATCTGCCATTTTGCCCGCCAGGCGCAGGCGTTTGAATCCGTTGGCTCGCTGCACATGCTGGCGTGCCGCGCGAATGTTCACGCGCCTGTCGGTGCAGCCAAACCACTGATGTCCGCAGACATCGCAGCGAATGGTAGTGGTGATGTCACCGCGCGCCATCTGTCCCGACTCCCAGCGCTTCACCCAGCCGATACCACAATAGCTGTGCCC
>ERZ761599.160-NODE-160-length-13464-cov-4.562756_pt1 | contig 13464 bp, 27 predicted proteins | sample MGYA00511878_ERZ761599 | MGnify/ENA primary metagenome ERZ761599 (study PRJEB28899, sample SAMN03785569) | bioreactor sludge metagenome | biome: EBPR Sludge; feature: EBPR Bioreactor; material: 0.22µm filtered reactor supernatant | place: Saint Lucia: Queensland...
AGGGTGCTCAACCCGAAGCGCAAGTTAAGCGAGTGACCTTGCAAGCGCCTGCACAGGAGGCAAAAGCAGCATGATAAACGTCAACCTTGCCCGCGCTCACAAGGCGTTAGAGGACGCGCTGCTCCTGCTAAACGAGGCTTACCTGTTTATCGACTTGGAAGTAGACCCGGAAACGCCGCAAGCCGCCGTCCTCGTTCGCATCGAGTTCATTGAACGCGCTGTCCGCACGCAAGCGCTGTACGTGAAAACGTTGGGTGACGTGACCCCGGCGGGCGCGGCAGCGTGGGCGGAACAACTCAACCTGCAAACGATACCACTAGGAGACGCAGCATGAATTACCTAGAAGATTATGAACTAACGGAGAAGTGTCCGAAATGCGGCAACTTGTGTGACACATACAGCGACGAAGAAAACCGCGTCGAAAAGTCTTGCTGTTGTGGCGTTTGGGTCTGGGGGGATTGTGAGGCGTGTCAGGGTGAGGGGTTAGTTGATGAAGCGGAATATGAAAATGATTGGATCAACTATCCATCTCACAATTTTGTTCAATGCCCTGAGTGCAAGGGGTCAGGACGCGAATACAGCCCATTTACTCCCAAAGATTGGGAGAAGTAGTAACCATGAGCCGACCACAACGCATTCTTGCATTCATCATCGCCTATCAGGAACGGTACGGTTACACGCCGATGCGTGCTGAAATTGCACGCGGGATCGGTGTCACCGATGGGTCACTCAGTGAACCGCTGCGCCTACTCGAAAAGATCAGCGCGATTAAGCGAGTACCAGGCAAACAGCGCAACATTCGATTAGTGGAAAAGAGCGCCGCATGAAAAAGTTCAAGCTGCTACTCGTAACCGCGTTGTACGTCGCAATCGGCGGCACCGCGATTACCGCACTCTACCACCGTATGCGAAAGGCGAACCGACGTGGATAACTACATCATCAAGCAAGTTGGCTCCAAGTATTACGCATTCATCAACCTCGGTAACGGGATGACGTTCCCGTTACCGGGTGAACACGACACCGAAGCTGACGCCGAAGCCGCGTATGCGCGTTGGCAGTCTGCCGACGACAAGCGGCGCAACTGGTACGAGTTCGACCAGTTCACAGGAGCACCCGGATAATGGCAACGCGGCAATACACGATTACCACCGGGAGCTATAGCGGCTATCGCATTGTGGGACGTATCGAAGGCCCTGCGAAGCCTGCGCTATCGACGTTGAGTAAACGCTTTCGGGAGCAGTTCTACCGACAGGAAGAACCGAACAGTTACACCTTTTCACCTTTTTACGCTGGCAAGATTTCAGCAAAAGTTCGACTTGAAATAACTGTCGAACAAAGAATGAAAGACGCCGGATATGAAGGCTGGGACGTTGCTGAACTGTTCATTGATTGGCTATGCAAGGATCACGGCTTCAAGCGCATTGAACGTGACACATTTCATGTGGGATAGGAGTAAACAACTAATGGCACGTTCTCGCGCTTCCCGTCGTAACCTACGCCGTTACCGTCGGAAACTACGCCGTCCGCAGATGCCACCCGCACACGCTACCCGCGTATCCAACCGGGTACGCGGGAAACGGGTCGTCACGAAAGCGATTACGCGGTTTCACCCGCGCCCACCCTATCGAGGACGTGAGAGGAGAGAGACATGGTCAACACTGTAATCGGTCGTCTATTTTGGGCCGTCGTCGTCGCGTTCGTCGTCGGCGTCGGTTGCCCGGTGTTCGTGATCCTGTTGACGATTGCGACGAATGCGGGGTGGGTGTGATGAGTACGAATGTTCTAACTTTGAGTATCGCTTGAAGGTAAAATGTGGTATACTTGAACCGTCGCAAAAACGCGAACGCACCTGTTATCAGCAGGTGCGCCCTAGATCAAACAGAGGTGTAGCTCATGTCTGACCTGAAGGCTATTATAGCCTATCTCTCCCATTTTTACACAACTTCATATGACCATGCGGCGGTGCGGTATGAATAACCCCCGTCGGTTTTCGCGTTCTCAACGTGCCCAGCTTTACATTGCTTCTGATGGCAAGTGTGAAGTGTGCGGTGAGCCTTTAGAGCGTGGATGGCACGCTGACCACATTGAACCGTATTCAAAAGGTGGCGTTACCGACTTGATGAACGGACGCGCCCTATGTGCCGAATGTAATCTCAAGAAGGGAGCTACCGTGTCTTACTCTACACTCCGCCCATTTCAGTCTCGCTTTGTGGAAGCCGTCTTGCGGATAGCGCAGGATCGAGGCCGCGTCATGATTGCAAACGTAACGCCCGGAAGCGGGAAAACGTTAGCCGCACTTGTGAGCGCCGACCGTCTTATTCACGATGGATACATTGACCATGTAGTGCATTTATCCCCGCGCATTAACCTTGCTCAACAGTTTGAGAAGGATAGCGCCAAGTGTGTCAATAGTCCGCTGCGAACTGCGATTAATCCAATTTACCACCGGGGCAATGATGTTCCGTTGATTGTGCCGAATAGCAGCGGCTATGCAACCACCTACAGCAGTCTAATGCAGCAAATCGGCTTACACATTCATGCCGCCCGTAATCGCAGAATGCTTTTGATCTGTGATGAATTACAGCAACTAGGCGCAGATTACGACGGAGGTGATAGCACACGGTCAGCCGAGGCCGTCAAGCAATTAGCCCAGTACGCTACATTGGTTATCGGCATGACAGGAACACCCCGCCGATCTGACGGCAACAAATTGCTGTTCTGTGAAGATAAGTACAGTGACCCCGACGAAGAAGGCTATCAATACCTGAATGCCGATGCTGAGGCTACTTACCGTCAGGGTGTAACGGAAGGCTACCTTCGAAAGTTTGAAGCGCACCTGTATGACGGCGGCATTGAGTGGCGCAACATTCTAGGAGAAGCTGAACGCCTAAACGTTTCTGAAATGGAAGATCGGCTCTACCGCGTGTTACGTGAGCCTCAATACTGGAATGGTTTGGTTGACCATCTGGTCGAACATGCGAATGAGCAGCGCCGCATTGTACATACCGGATTACGGGATTTAGTAGCGGCTTACGACCAGACGCACGCCCGCGAAATTGTGGAATACCTCCGCAAGCGCCACAACATTAACGCGCTACTCGCTATCTCGGAAGATGGCGAAAAGGCGCACGATGCATTGCGCGATTTTAAAACAGGCAAATACACCACGCTTGTTACTGTCAATATGGCTTATGTGGGTTACGACTATCAACCCATCTCTCATATTCTACCGTTAACGGCTTATCGCTTTGACGGGTATCTCAATCAGTTATTTGCACGCGGGTTGCGCGTTTGGTCAGAGATTGAACCCGACAAGCAGACCTGCGTTGTAGTAGCGCCGCGTGATCCGCTGATGGTTAAGTTTACTGACATGCTGCGGACGGAAAGTCAGTTAGGTGTTAAACAACGCGAACAAAGAAAAGATATTTCCCTGCCCCCGGTCGGCCCGGTCAACCGCGAATTGGGATACGTGGATAACGCATGGTTCGGTGAACTTCAGGCGAAAGGCTACCACCCTGAAGGCGACCTGAATGCTAACGAATACGGCACATGGGAAACCGCACGCCGTCAGTTTAATGTGCCGGTACCTGCTACCACGCTGGCTGCAATCGCTCGATTGGTCAACGGCAACAATCAACCCGCGCCCGCGCCTGTATCACAGCCGTCATTCAGTGCTGACACCGGATTAACGCTGATGGAACGGGAAAAGGAATTCCGTAGCCAACTTGACAAGATGGTCGGCTCTCTTGCTTCCATGTTGTGCGGACGGGATAGCGACGGCGCGGCTATCGGTCGCATGAAAATGCAGATTTGGAACCGCTTAAGCTCTATGGATGGCAAGGCGCAAAACAATTGCACTCTGAGCGATATTGAGAAGCGCCATAAGACGGTTAGCTATTGGATGCGGGAGGGTCGCCTTGTCTAACTCACACGACGTTCAAGAGTTCCTTGAACCCAATGAGGCTAAACAGCTTGAGCGTAACGACCTTGACCCGCGTTGGCTTGTGACTTCACAACTCAAGGCGGGTGGCACTGACCCAACGCTACTGTTTGAAATCATAGAGGACATTATCGAACGGCGCGATTGGGAATGGTTGCCACTCGGAAACGGTAGCAAGGAACCAGTAGGCAGCTTTCGCCGTTTGATCGAAGCGCCGCCGCCTGTGGGTTGCGACCTGCCCGCCGATAAACTGCTAACCCTGCTGCGCCTGGAACACCGCGCCGAACGCAATACGAAGGCGGTACGTGAGCGTATGGCGGCACTTCGAGATACGGTGAGGCAGTTGCTTGATGCGGAGATTGAGCCGGCTCCACGTCAAGGCAGACCTAAAGAGGAAGAAAAAGGTAGTATTACTACCTTTTTAGATGATGACCGGGGTGCTACCTACGCCCTACAACGCCTTAAACGTGACCGCCCTGACATTGCCGACAAGGTAGTGCGCGGGGAACTCTCCGCTAACGCCGCCGCGATTGAGGCAGGTTTCCGCCCGCGTAAGGTGTCAATCAACATGGAGGATGCACACAGCGCGGCGCGTAGTTTGCTACGGCATATGGACGCGGAAACGTTGAATGAGTTGGTTCACCTGTTAGCGCAGGAGCTTGCGACATGACTAGGCAAGACCTCATTCACGATGAAGAAATGGGCAAGTACTTCACTATCATGCTGAACATGGCTGATGATGATCTTGACCCGTATCAATACCGACTACTAGCACACTTTAAGCGTGTATGCGGTAAGGATGGCAAGTGCTTTCAGGGTACCCGCAGAATAGCGAAAGTGTGTCAGATGAGCGTCGGCAAGGTGGTCAGCACTCGACGAGAGTTAGAGCAATTGGGCTATATCAAGATTGTCGAACGTCCAGATAGCACGCTGCTTATAACCATAGTTGACCGCATGAGAGAGAACATTGAACGTTATGCCAAGCGTTCACAGGATGAACAGAGTGTTCAGGTGGTGAACAGTACAGTTCATGACATGAACGAAAGAATATCCTATGAAGAAGAACCTTCTAAGGAGGCTAAGCGTACCCTCAAGCCTTCAAAGAAAAAGAAAGAAGTGGACTACACACAGCACGATGCACTGATAAACGCATGGGCAACCGCGCTAGACCTGCCGGGACTAGGCATGGGTATCACCTACATTGAGGAATACCGCCGCGCTGAAGCTGAAAAGCTAATCGCAAAGAACGTGACACCCGATGAGGTGATGACTTACATTCGCACCTTCAAGGCAGGACGCGAGGATTACCGTTTTGGGTACTTGCTGAAAGACATCATTGAGTACCGGGAAAAGAACATCCGTCCCGCGCCCGCACCGCGTCCGGTGGTCACACTGGAAGCGCCGATCACATTGACCGACGACGAACTAGCCGAGCGCCGCCGCCTGGTGGAAGCTGCCCGCGCCGAACGTGAAAGGATTAGCGCGTAATGGAAACCACACCGAACATTCCGTACAACCAAGAGGCCGAGGAAGCGACCATCGGCGCGGTGCTGATTAACCCGGATAACTTTATCCGGGTAGCAGGACTACTAAAGGACGATGACTTTTTCGTCTTTCGTCACCGCCTGATATGGCAAGCTTTCACGGGTATGAAAGCAAAAGGACAGGACATTGATTACCTGACGGTGGCAAGCTACCTGAAGGAAGCCGGGGTATTGAATGACATCGGCGGGCCTGCGTACTTGACGCAACTTCTGAATAACACGCCGGACAGTGTGCGAGTGATGGCCTATGCGGACATTGTGCAACGCATGTCAACCCGCCGTAAGTTGATTGTCACCGCGCAAAAGATCCGGGCGTTAGCAGAGGACGGTAGCAAAACGGTTGAGGAAGTCAGCGAGGCGTCAATGGACTTGCTCCGGCAAGCGAGCACCCGTAACACCTACGGGCAATACAAAACATGGCGCGAAAGTGTACAGGATTATTGGGATCTGGTAGACAACGCTTACACGACGGGTAATGTAATCATGGGATTACCTACCGGGTTGCGCGATCTGGACGCCATTATAGGCGGGTTACACCCGGAAGAATTCGTCGTAATCGCTGGGCGTCCGGGCATGGGTAAATCTGCGCTGGCGATGAGCATCATCGTCAACATGTTTGAGCAGAACCCGAATGCGCGTATTGGCATGTTCAGTCTTGAGATGAGTAACGAACAGTTAGTGCAGCGCGTGAATAGCATGGTTAGCGGTGTCAACTTGGAAAAGGTGCGAAGCGCCACAATGTCACCTGTGGAGTATAAGCGGTTTGTGGATGCCAATGGCAAGATTGCCAATTACCCACTGTTACCGCGTGATACGTCCGGGTTGTCTATGGAGCGCATTCGCAGCTATAGCCATGAATGGCGCATGGAGCGCGGCGGCTTGTCTATGGTGGTCATTGATTACCTGCAATTGATGATTGCCCCGGAACATAACGCAAAGGGTCGCAAGTTCGCAAACGAAAACGATGAGATTACTTATCTATCGAAGTCATGCAAAGAGCTTGCACGCGAACTCAAGATACCCGTTGTCGCGTTGTCGCAATTGAACCGCAAACTGGAGAACCGCCAGGAAAAGCGTCCGCAGAAATCCGACTTACGCGGCAGCGGTAGCATCGAACAGGACGCGGACAAAATCATATTTGTTCACCGACCGGAAGAATACGACGAAAGCGCCCAAAAGGGACTAGCCGAGTTGATTGTGGATAAGCATCGCAACGGGCGCACCGGAACCGCACTTTCGTTCTATGACGCAGAACGTACACGGTTCATGAATGCGCGTCAAGTAACTATCTAGCATCGCCCGCGCCGTCGCCGGGGCAACCGGGTTAACGGCGCTCTACGTCGTCGGGAAGCGGGAAGCGAATACGAGGGAGGTGGCAGCGTGAAACGGTTTGCATCAGTTGACTTAGGAATGATGCTCATATTGGGCTATTGGATTATAGCGGTGGCAATTGTTGTGATTGTAGTCTATATCGCGTCACCCACGCCGAAACCGTCCACAATCGAGGTATTCAGCGCCCGCTTTGATGAGTGCATGGCGACAGAACAGTTTACCCGTGAGGAATGTATCGCGTATGCGGATGAGGGGGAATAGGACATGAGCGCAGAAGTGGGTTATCGGGCAGTTGTGTATTGGTCAATGTTGCTGGAGATAGTTCGGTTGTGCATGTTGGAGTCAGTGGCTAATGAGGAAGGCGGTAATGAGGATAGCGACCTTGAGTTCTTCTATCGCGGCGCATCTTCGATAGCCTCCGACCTACAAGCGGGCGTAAACCGGGACAACGCGGGCAGACCACATCTACAGCATATCTACAAGCTGAAAACGGGCGACGGCAGGTTCGTTCGTGTTGGTGTGGCTGCTACCGTTCATGATATGGATGAGTGGGACTTGGTTTAGGCGCGTGGCATAAGGAGGCATAGGACATGAACTACGAAACATACACCTACTACAACGCAGACGGCAGTATCGAGGGCGGCGTTGTGCTACCCGACGACGTGATTAACCGCACGTACAACGTCGGCGACCGCGTAGCCACCAACAGCCTACTCGGAACCGACGTCATCTACGCAATCGGCATCGGCACACGCGGAACCGTGATGGCAATTGCACAGCGGGACAACGGCCGCGCTTGTGACGACGCGCTGGAAGTGCGGTTCGATAACGGGGTTACGCATACCGTATTCGGGTACGAACTGGACTTGATGCACGCGGTGGAGAACTATCCCGACGAATACGCCGCCGACCTGTTCACCTACGAAATCGGGGAAGCGCTAACGCGAGTGCGTAGCGTGGAAGTCGGGGAGGTGGAAGCGTGATCTTCCAACACACATGGCAGCAGGTGCTCGACGGCACGAAAACGCAAACGCGGCGTTTGGTCAAGCCATATCAGACTTTAGAGGTTGACGAAAACTACTACCCCGATGGCGTGTATGAATGGAAATCCGGCGGGGGTGCTCGCACCGTGTATCTTGTCGGCAACACCTACGCCGTGCAACCGGGACGCGGTCAACGCGCCGTCGGGCGGATACGGATTACGGGGTTGCGGCGGGAGGACGTGCGGGAGATCAGCGACGAGGACGTGAAAGCGGAGGGGTTCAGCAGTCGGGATGAGTTCCTTAAGACGTGGGTATCGATGCATGACAAGGACGTAACGATTGATAATCGAAACCATGCCATTTGGAAACAGGCTAAGGTGACCACTTACATGGAGCCGCTGGAACATGGATTACCTAGCCGCCCCGCCGACCGCTACGACGCATGGGTGATTGAATTCGAGTTAGTCAAGGAGGCGCAATCGTGACCGAACCGCGTTTTGAAATCGGGCAACCCGTAACGATTACGACTGGCGATTTTGAGCCGCTAGGCTTCCCTGCCGGTTACGTTGGTTTCGTGGTCGTAAGGTGTAAGTATCTTAGAAAGAGCGGCATATGGAGTTACACCCTTCAATGTGGTGAACGTGCGATTATTGCAACTGAAACTGAAATTGGGGAGGACTTGTAACCATGACCACCGATTACAGCAAGCTCGACACCGCCGCGCTGGCGCAAGCGGCGGAAACGTTGACGGCGGAGATTACGCCGGGTTCGTGGGAACAGGGTTACAAGAATGAGGCGGGTTATTCTATCGATCAATGGCGACTTGTTGCTAATCCGGGTGATAGGCTCATTGTCGCAAGCTTCGCGGGAATCGACGACGCCGACGCCGCGTTCATCGCCGCCGCGCCTGCGCTGGTACGCGCACTGGTGGCGCGGTTGCGGGAGGCGGAGGGACACATGCCACCGCCAGCGAAATTTAAGGTAAACGACAAAGTGCGCGTGGGTAAGCCTGTGTTTATCTCGTCAATTGATAGACCGTTCTGGCCTGAGGGTCAAGTATTCACTGTGAAATCATTACGGTTTATGAATGGGGTATGGGAGGTTGAAACGTCATCGCGTAAGTGGAAGTCAGCGTTTTTGGAGAGTGAACTGGAGCGTGTCGAAAATGGCTAATTTAGCGCTTAATTTCGACGCGCCTGTAACTACAGCGGATAACGCTGTAGAAACGCATGGCGGGCGTGCTGGACGGCAAAAACCGCCATCCTGTGTTTACACCTATCTGAAGGCGAACGCGGAACCCATTGTCTGGTACCGCCAACTCCGGCGCGGTCGCTGGACATGGACGCAATCGCCCGCCGACGACGCGGAAACGGTGAACCCGTATTCCATGCGGACGCTGCGTAATCGGGCGGCGTTGGGGCGCGACGTGCCAGCGGGAAGCGTGTTGACGGTGCAAGCGCCTGCACAGGAATGGGAGGAAGCGGCATGATCGGCAAGCGTCAACAAGAAGAATTGCAGAAATGGGACTATCCCGGTTACAGGTTGAACATAGTGCAAGATACTCGCTATCTGAACTCCCGCGAAACCGGGCATGGTTATCGCGCTATGTTGCATGTAGTTCACATTGAAAGCGGGGATGTTGAATACCGGACTGAGATTGCTCGGTGTCAAAACCTTATAACGCTTGAACGTAAATGCAACGAGATTATGGAGTATGTTCGCGCTTTGCCAAATCAGAAAGAACCCGCGTAACCATGACGACCGCAGACGCGTTGACCTGTATCCTCGTCGGTATCGGTTGCCTCAAGCATTGCGCTTGCTGTAACCGCGTGCTGCCGGTTAGCGCGTTTGCGGTGTGTACGCCGTCGGTGAATGCGGACGGGGAGCCGTACCGCTATCAGCACCGGCGCGGGGAGTGTGAGAGTTGCCGTAAGCGTCGGTTACGGATTGCGCCGTTACCGATGGAAGCGGCGTTGGGGATCGTGATACCGATTAGACCCGCAAGGGATTACAGGAGGCAGGCAGCATGAGTGACGACAAGATGACGCGGGATGAACTACTGAAAGAGTTTCCTATTCTTGGCCCTTCGATTGTCAAAATCGCGGAAGGCTCAAATGAACCAAGCGAAATGCAGCAGATGATGGCGGGGGTGGCGGGATGGCTCCTGTTGCCCAAAGAAGTTAGGGCTGAAATCATGCGGACTTCATTTGGAGACGCAGTGCTAACGTTAGCCGAAAGCGTCACCGCATTCCACGAACGCTACGGAACCGCCAGCAAACCGAATGCGGTGGAGAACCAGGCGAAAGCGTTTGCCCAGGAGGCGGGCGAATTTGTCTGGAAGGTGGCAGCGGGTGACCTCGAAGGCGCGGCTAAGGAAGCGGCGGACGTGCTGTATACGCTGATCGGCGTTGCCACGCTTGCCGGGATTACACGCGAACAGTTGGCGGACGCGATGCGGACGATTGCCGCAAGCAATGACGCGAAAACGGTGGCGAACGGGTGGGATTGGAATGCGCGGGGAACGAAGGTGGAGAAGCTGAAGTAGGCGAAATTCTACACCAGTAGATTGCGGGTCGTGAGTATGATTTACTTATGTTACATGAGGTAACTTCAAGTGTAACAGGAGTAATGATGTCCAAGAAGTACAACTTGTTTTCACTAGATTGTGGAAACGCGCAAATCAAGGCAGTGAGCGATCAGGGGAAGGTCACACTTCCCCATAGTCTGCGTAAGTTGCGTCAGAGTGAAGTAGACGCAATCGAGGAACGCGGCGAACAGTCGTCATCACCTGGTATCTACAAAGTGCAGGGCGAATACTTTGCGGTTGGCGACCGAGCGATGCGTCAAGGCGCGGGCGCGGCGCTCTACGGTGAAAGCCGTTACGTTCCTGAGTACTACGGCGTGCTTGCTGCTATTGCGATGAGTAACACGTTTGTGCAAAGTACGCGCTCCATTTACCTACACGGTTCGCATACCCCTAAAGACGTAATCTACCGTGACGACCTGATTAACGCGGTTATCGGGCGTTGGTCAGTCGAAAGCATGGGTAACCGTAAAGAGTTCACCGTCCAGCAAGTAGCTTGCTTTGATGAACCTGTGGGCGCTTATCGCCATGCTACCTTAGCAGATGATGGCGTTCACTATCGCGGGCAGGATCGGCTGCGTAAGGGCGATGTGCTGATTATTGATGTGGGCGGCTTCACGGTTGGCTTGACCCGCGTTAACAAGGGCATCGTCGAATACGAAGCATCCGCTTCCATGATTACGGGCGTGCTGGATGTGCTATCAGAATTTGAGCAACTTATCCGTAGCCGCTTTCGTGTTGAGTTGAAAGGTCAGCAAACGCTTAAGCAGGACAAGCTACGGGCGGCGCTGGCTGATCCGCGCCACATGTATGACGCGGGCGGCGCGGGCGTATTCAATGTCACCGATGAAGCCGAACGCGCCCTAGAACCCCTGCTGCGTGAAATCATCCAGTTCTATGAGCAGTATCGCGGCGGCAGTTCCGACGCTATCCTGCTTGCGGGCGGTGGTAGTGTGCTTCTGGAACGTCACTTGCGTGATTTTCTTAAGCATCCCCGGATTATGATGGCAGACGAGAGCCGAAATGAGATGCACCTATCTACCGCAATTGGTGGAATGAAGATGCTAAAGCTATTGGAGAGTAAGGGGCGGTTGTAGTGGCTAACAAAACAAAACGACCGGGGCGCAGGGCGCTTAACGATTATCGCTCAACCCCGTACACCTTTCGGTTGTCTAGTCAGGATTACCGCTACCAGGAATGGGTACAGTCTCAGGTAGAAGATATTATGGACGAAAAGCAACGCGAGGGTGTTGACCTAACCAAGTCGTCAGCAATGACTGAACTTGTCAGACGATTAATCAATCACGCTACCGAAGGCAACCTTGCTGACCCGGTTCCGGTTGTCGTTCCCCCGATACCGTCGCCTGTTGACGTGGTTGCGCTGAAAGCTGAAATCCTGAGTGAACTGCAATCGTGGGCGGAGAACAACCTTACGCGAGTGCTGACTAGTGACCAACTCATGACGCGGGATGAAGTACTCGAAACGGTCAGCGATGATGTAATCGACAATATCCTCAATGGCATGGAGAGGCGGTAACGATGATTAGCAGCTTGCCGGGTATGTGGAAAGTGCCGCGCATTGTAAGTAATCCTACGGTGCCGGTTGAGTTTGTTCGTGTAGGCGCATTTGATTTGGCTGTGCCACTGCCTCTAAACCTCGAATGTTACCTGCAAGACGTTGCGCGCTTTAAGCGGGACATATTGTTTGCGCTCGAATGCCGGGAGCGATTTGAAGACAATCATTTGATCTACACGCAAACAACTGTCGCACCAGGTAAGCGCGTGCCATCTCCCGATGGCGTCTTTCGTGTTGAGCAAGGTACGGAAGATGACCATATTACGGTTATGCAGCGTCAAACAAAGGGCGATGAACAAATCCGCTACCGTCACTTTGTGGATGTTAATCAAGGTAACTACTCAAACGGGATTATGGGCCAAGTTTACAAGGCCGTGCGGTTAGCGGTTCAGGAAGTGCGAGACGATACCCGCAAGGACTTAGACAAGATCGGTGATGAGTTAAAGCGTCTTGAAAAAGAACGCGCCGATCTTGATAAACGTATTCAAAAGTTGAAAGAGCTAGAAGCGAAAGCCGAGCAACGTAAAACACGCTCCCCGCAAAAGCCCGATGGCTATGTGTACCTGCTCAAAGCGTTGCACGATGACCGCCTGTACAAGATCGGGCGCACGAATAACCCTGCTAATCGCTTAAAGACATTCGGCGTCAAGCTTCCGTTTCCGGTTGAGTATTCATGCTTAATCAAAACCGCCGACATGTACGCACTCGAAAGCGAACTGCACGCGCAGTTTGCCGACAAGCGGCTAGAAGGCGAATGGTTTCGACTCGATGAAGATGATGTTGCATACATCCGCCAACGGCAGACCGTGGGGGATGAATGATCATGTCAACAGGTGATGAGCGGTACACGATAACGATGGGGCGCACTATTGATCAACAGTGGTACGCCGTGTTTGAAGATGACTTTTCTCATCCGGGGTATGGTGATACGCGCTACGAAGCCCTGCAATCGCTGTGCGAGCAACTTGAGGACGTGTTTTCAGATGAGAGTGAGGATGAATAACCATGGCCTTGCGACACTGGACAATCATCGTCCCGCTTAACGGCGTTTACGCGCCGCGTGAAGTTGCGCCGCTGGTCTGGGTGGCTGAGTTTCACAAGGGCTACGCTAACTATAGCGATGTTCGTGAGTATCACGTTACGAAGTCCAGCCTTGAGCGACTTGAGACGGCGCTCAAACGCTACACCTATTGGGTGAGTTCGTCGTTTGACGAAAGCGAGTTTCGCGGCTTGCCAACCAAAACATATCGGCAGGTCTACGTGCTGCCTGAAAGCACAGACCGCAAGCGAGAGGAGCGTGAGTGATGGAACTGAACGCGCAAACTGACCTGAACGCGGCGGCAGGGGGTGATGAGTGACCGCACACACGAAAGCAGATCAGCTACAGGCACAGATTGACGCGATGCGAGCGATCATCGAGGCACTAGAGGCGCGCGTGAAAGCACTGGAGGAGAGCAAGGCAGACAAGCCTGGCAAGTTCAGCGAGCAACCACATTGAAGTGCTG